>WNGD01000339.1_pt1 | contig 64369 bp, 64 predicted proteins | sample 5400671 | NCBI WGS metagenome assembly WNGD01 (sample SAMN13153369, study PRJNA577476) | soil metagenome | isolation source: 40 cm soil or saprolite under grassland replicate 2 | place: USA:California | collected 2016-06-15
ATTTCCCGAGGAAATTCTAGATTGACGGGTAGGCATGATAGAGCATTAAGTATACGACGACCCCCGTCACCGAAACATACAGCCAGAGCGGGAAGGTCCAGCGGGCTATCCTGCGGTGCCGGAAAAAGTCTCCGCGCGCGGCCCGGTACACAGTGACGATGATCAGCGGAACTATTACGACGGCGAGAATCGTGTGGGTAATCAAAATGGTGAAATAGATGGGCCGCGCAATTCCCTGCCCCGCAAAATGCGTGGCGCCGTGATGGTAATGATAGGTCAAATAAGAAATCAGAAAGACAGTTGAAGCAACCAGGGCACTAATCTGACAATTCCTATGGGCTCGGACTTTGAGACGCTTGATAAAGTAATAACCAGTCAAAAGAAATAATGCGCTGGTGGCATTCAAGCAGGCGTTGAGGTGGGGAAGAACTGAAAGATAGCCAGTCATGAATGACCCTTATTACTGCAGACCAGAAATTCGTAGGTGCTGCTTTGGGCCACCCACCTGCCGTCAACTAACCTGTGCCTTCACTGTTTTGGTTTGGCGCCCATGTCCGAAACCATTCGTCTGACATCGGGAGGCATCGGCCTGCCCTTAGCGTCAGTCATCGGGGCGCTCCCGCCGGGAGGAGGCGTCGCCTGACCTTTGCCCCGGCGGGATGGAAATCTAATAACTCCACGCGACATCATGTCCAGCGCCGGCACCGACAGAAATAACATTGCCAGCGTCGCGCAAACCGCAAACATGAACAAACTGTCGGTGGAAAGGAAACTTCCCTCTGAGAGATAATTCAACACAGCAAGGGCCACGAATGCCAGCGCTGCCAGCACGCAGATCAGGTTTAGAATCTTGCCCTCGCGTTTCATCGAATCGCCCTCTGACTGAACTGCAGTATTCATGTTGCCTCAAGTGGCACAGACTTTAGTCTGTGAATCTTCCGATCCATCCATCACAGACTAAAGGAAGCTCTGAATAAGTCCAGATTCTGCCGGCTCAGATACCGCGAAGCGGTTACGTCACACAGCCCAGGGTTGCCGCGCTACGCGGCTACCCTGGGAAAGAGGTCACAAAAAGTTCTCAACCCCAAAGAGGTTGTGGCTCCTGGGCTCTGTGACGCAACCGCTTCGCGGTTGATGCTGTCGCTGGTCGTCACACTTAATCAGAGTTTCCTAAAGTCTCTGTCACTGCTGAACATCAATGTTTCGCTTTCGGCGCCGGTTGCGGTCGTTCCGACATTTCCTCGTAACCGCACCGTTCACACTGCCAGACGGGAAAGACAGCGCCCGTAGTTCCGGCGCCCTGATAGACCGCACGGTCGGAAGGAATAATCTTGCCGCCGCAACGCGGGCAAGCGCGACCCCGCACCGTCTGCACCTCAATGTCCAGTCCTAACGGATTCTCCTCGTCTATGAGCGCAGTTGTCATTCCTCTGTCCCATCGACCTCACCGCCCTTGCGATGTCTGTAGGCCACGATGATTATTGAGCAAAACATCGTAACCGGCGGCACCAGAAGCACCAGTACAGCGAGGTTCAGCCCCCGAGCCAATCCAGCATTATTTTGCACTGAGGCCCGGCACATGGCGCACTGCGCTGCGGCCGGAGCTGAGCTAATCAGGCAGAGCGCAGCCACGACGCAAACAACGAGCAGCACTTTGACGATGTGACTATTCAAATTCAAGAGGGCCTCGGCGTCAACTTCAACGTGCCTCCGCGCCAACTTCAAGGGGCCTCCGCGGGTGCCGGCTGTTTGACCTGGTAACGCAGCTTTGACGATCGGAAGCTGTCGGGAAAGAACGCCAGCAGCAGGCAAATACATATTACCAGCGCCGGCACTATCGTCAGGATCAGATTCAAGCGCTCAAATCGCAGGTGCATGAAGTATGCGACGATCAGAGCGGCCTTAATAATTGAAAGGCCCATTAGAATCGTCAGCATATAGACAATCGGCAGATGTATGTAGCCAAGAAATACCTCAATTCCAGTAATTGCCAGCAGCCACACCCACACCGAGATGAACAGCTTGTTACTGCCTGCGAAATGCTCCGCCTCCGTTGCATGTGCCGTCATTAGTTTCCCTCCAGGATCAATGCGCTACTTTTCCCGCGTCAATGGATAACAAATATATCAACGGGAAGACAAACATCCACACCAGATCGACGAAGTGCCAATAAAGTCCGCTGATTTCGATATCCTGATGGTTCAGTTTCTTAACTCGGGCAGCAACCACTCCCAGATATACGGCTCCGGTAATTACGTGAAACATGTGCAGCCCCGTAATACCAAAGAATGTCGCGCCGAACAGCGGCGTGGCGCCGGGCCACCTTTCAGCCCACTCGTGCGGCAGGGCAAATGGGCGCAGGCCTTCATCGATCAGGTGTTTCCATTCAATCCCGTGCAGCACAACGAACGCCAGGCCGAAGACAATTGTCAGCAGTATCCATTTTCGCGCCCGTGCTTTGTCTCCACGCGACGAGGCCGAGACGCCCATTACCATCGTCAGGCTGGAAGAGAGGAGGCACAGCGTCATGATCGATGAAAAGATAATGCTCGGCGAAAAGGGAAACGGCGTCGGCCATACGTTCGAGGCGCGCACATAGGCGTAGCCAATCAACAAAGACGAGAACGTCAGCGAGTCGGAAATAATAAACAGCCACATCCCGAGTTTTCTATGGCCCACACGATAAGGCAGTACGCCGCCGCCCCAGTCGCCGGTTATCAGATCCGCGCGTGCTTCAGTACTCACCGTTCACCCCCAGAAGTTGTTCGACAAACTTTAGTTTGTCGTTCTCGTGAATTAGTCAGTCGACAAACTGAAGTTTGTCGGACGCACCTATTTCCAAAGGAACAAAAGCATGAACAGGTAAATCCACAGGCCGTCCATGAAATGCCAGTAGATCGAGACGGCATCCGCCGCCCCGATACGCCGTGATTCGGCAGTTACATTAGCGCCCCGACGTCGCGTCCGCACCAACAAATACGAGAGGGCAAGAATTCCGCCAAGCAGGTGCACGCCATGGGCGGCCGTCAGCAGATAGAAGAAAGAGCTGTGCGGGTTAGTGGCCAGGTAGATTCCCTGCCGGACCAATTGACGCCATGCCAGCAATTGGGAGCCGAGGAACACGACCCCGAGGATCGTGGTTATCAGCAACCAACGGCCGTACATCGCATCGTGCTGTCGCTTCAGGGAGCGACGTGCTCCTTCGAGAGTCACACTGCTGATAATAATAACTGCGGTGCTTAGCCACAGAAGCCGGGGCATGACAATCGGGCGCCAATCGTTCGACGATGCTGCCCGTACGATGTAGGCGCTGGTAAGCGCCGTGAAGAGCATTACCACGCTGGTTAGTGCTACCCACATGCCCAGGCGATATCGATCAGGATAGAAGCGCAATGGGTCGGCATCGCCTTTGCTACCGCCACCATTGCGGTGAAAGCCGTTGCCTGGCCTGGACGGTGGTCCAGTGCCAATTCCCTTCTCGATTACGCCCTCAGCGCTTGTGACCGTCGTGGCCATTGCCGCTTGTATCTCCTAATCCCGATGCCAACGCCGGCTCATCGGCCGTCATAGGCTCCGTTTGCATCATGAAATCCTTCGGCGCTCCGGGAACGGCAAACTCGTACGGACCGCGATAAACCGTGGGCACAATTCCAGCGAAGTTGTCGTGCGGCGGCGGCGAGTCTGTAGTCCATTCCAGCGTGGTTGCCTCCCACGGATTAGGGCCTGCGACCTTCCCCTTAAACATGCTCCAGAAGAGGTTGAAAAAGAAAACCAGTTGCACGCTGACGGTCACGATGGCGGCGATTGAAACCAGCAGCACCAGCGGGTGCAGACGCGTCAGGAACGCGTACTCGGTAAACTGCGCATAGCGGCGCGGCATGCCGACGATGCCCATGATGTGCATCGGCACAAAGATGGTATAGACGCCTATGAAGGTGATCCAGAAGTGGAACTTGCCCAGACCCTCGCTCATGAAACGCCCAAACATCTTGGGGAACCAGAAGTACATCGCGGCGAACATTCCGAAGATAGAAGCCACACCCATTACCAGGTGGAAATGCGCGGTCACGAAATAGGTGTCATGCATCGGCAGATCAAGCGAAGTCTGCCCCAACACCAATCCGGTAATTCCCCCGGCGACGAAGAGCGACACGAACCCAATAGCGAACAGCATTGCGGTCGTGAAGCGAATCCTTCCGCCCCAGAGCGTCCCGATCCAGTTAAAAGTCTTAATCGCTGACGGCACGCCGATCGACAGTGTCAGGATTGAAAAGGCAATGGCCGAGTAAGGGCTCATGCCGCTAATGAACATGTGATGGCCCCATACGAAGAAGCCCAGCCCGCCAATGGCAAAGATAGCAAACACCATCGCCCGATAGCCGAAGACCGGCTTGCGCGCAAAAGTGGAAAGGATGTGCGACGTAGCGCCCATGCCCGGAAGGATCGCGATATAAACCTCCGGGTGACCGAAAAACCAGAACAAGTGCTGCCACAGCAGCGGGGAACCGCCCGCATGCAAGGGAAAACGCGGATCGCCCGACTGTACGCCGTTCACATATTCACCGGCGGGAATGAAGAAGCTGGTGCCGCCTAAACGATCGAGGAGCAGGAGAATGCCGCCGCCCAGCAGCACTGGAAACGAAAGCAGCGCCAGAACTGCGGTAGTGAACCAAGCCCAGCATGTCAGCGGCATGCGCATCAATGACATGCCCCTGGTGCGCATGTTCAGCAGCGTGGTGATAAAGTTCAGGGCCCCCAGTAATGAACCAATGCAGAAAATTGCGATACTAACAATCCAGAGATTCACTCCGGCGCCCTGGCCCGGGCCGGCAATTTTCCCCAGAGCGCTCAAAGGCGCATACCCGGTCCAGCCTCCTATCGGCCCAACTGTGCCACTTCCTCCTCCACCCAGGGCCGTACCCAGCGCCCCTCCGCCGACCGCCACACTGCCCTCCACAAAGATCGCCGCCAGCAAAACAACGAAGCCGACGAAGGTCACCCAGAAGGACATCATGTTGAGGAACGGAAACGCCATGTCGTCCGTGCCAATCTGGATCGGCAGAAAGTAATTGCCGAAGCCCCCTTGCGGCGCGGTCGTCAAAACGAAGAAGACCATGATCGTTCCGTGCATGGTCACCAGGGACAAATAGAATTCCGGGCTTATCACACCGCCGGGAGCGCCGGTGGGAAACAAGGTGCCCAGGATGGGCCAGTTCGTTCCCGGCCAGCTAAGGTTCAAACGCATCAGGATCGACATTGCCATTCCCACCACAACCGCGGTCAGCGCCAGCATGATGTACTGGATGCCGATCACCTTGTGGTCAAGGCTGAAAATGTATTTGCGTATGAAGCTTTTCGGAGGCTCGTGCCGGTGCACAACTTCGTGGGTGACTTCTGCCATTGCGTTCTCCTCGGCTCAGTTCCGATTCCAGAAAACTTAGTATTGAGGAAGCTGATACTTGCTGAGCAACTCCTCTTTTTTGGCTTGAAACTTGTCCTGCGGCAAAGCTGTCAGGGCGCGAAACTCATCTTCCGGCAGCGCCAGCATGAAGGATTTCATCTTGTAGTGATTCATGCCACAAAGCTCGGCGCATGCCAGTTCGTACTTACCAGCTTTCACAACCGTAAAGTGCACCGGAATAATCATGCCCGGCACCAGGTCCTGTTTAAAGCGCAGTTGCGGCACCCAGATGTTATGCGTCACGTCCTTCGATCGCAGAAGCAATTCGACCGGCCGGCCCACCGGAACAATCAGCGTCGCGATCTGCACATCGTCTTTGGCGTTTGGATCGGCGCGGTCCAGTCCGACGAAGTTTTGATCATCATCGTTGATGAGGGAGGGATCGGTGCGGCCAAACACACCGTCGCTTCCGGCGTAATGGAAAGTCCAGGCAAACTGTTGCGCCACCACGCTGACTCGAAAGGATCCGGGCGGCGCCTGATTCAGGTGCAGCGAAGCCCATACCTGCTGGCCCATAACAGCCAGTCCGATAAAGATGACCGCCGTCACCATTGTCCATATCACTTCGAGGCGATTGTTGCCGTGGGTGTAGAGCGCTCGATCAGAGGATGACGTCTCCCGATATTTCCAGACCATCCAGCCCAGACCAATCTGCGCCGCGGTGAAGGCGACGCCGACCACGATGATAGTGATCATGAACTGGCGATCCAGACTCGGCCCATGTTCGGTAATGGCCGGCGGAAACCACCAGTGGCCGCTCACGAACAGATATACCGACGCCAGGGCCAGGAGCCAGATAACTACGCCTAGAGCACGTCCCATCGATTATCTCCTTCGGAAGTTATCAATTGTCCGACAAACTTCAGTTTGTCGTTTCTGTCTATTCGTTCCGAAATTCCCGGTAACCCGATCCCTGAACAAACTTGAACGACAAACTGAAGTTTGTCGGACTTACCAATCACCGGTCCAGGACCATCAGCCCAAACAGCAGCGGCAAGTAAATCACCGAGGCAAGTAGTAGTTGTCGAGCGTGCTGGTTGGATTTCGAAAGCGCCGCGCGAATGCTACTGCCAAGAAACAGAAGCCCCAGAATGATTGCTCCGTAAAAATAAAGTTTGCCGGATACGGCCAGCATCGTCGGCAACAAGCTGACAGGGAGAAGCATGATTGTATAAATAATGATTTGCTGTCCCGTGACGCGGCCATCAGGCTCCACCACCGGCAACATCAAGATACCCGCACGGCCGTAATCTTCCCGGTACATCCAGGCGATGGCCAGGAAATGAGGGAACTGCCAAAGGAAAAGAATCGCGAAAAGCACCCATGCTCCGACGTCCAGTTGGCCCCGCGCCGCAGCCCAGCCGATCAGAGGTGGCACTGCACCCGGAAAAGCGCCGGCGACCGTCGATAGGGATGTTCTGGTTTTCAGTGGGGTGTAAATAAACAAGTACCCGGCAATAACGCTTAGGCCAAGCAGGGCTGTCAGCGGATTCACCAATACCGCGAGATAAACCTCCGCCAGAATGGTCAACCCCGCGCCAAAGAGCAGCGCCTCATTGGGAACGAGTTTGCCGGTTGGCAGCGGCCGCGTCGCCGTGCGTCGCATCAAGGCATCAAGGTCGCGCTCCATATACTGGTTCAAGGTGGAAACCCCGGAAGCCAGCAACGCGATTCCCAGCATCGAGATCGAGAGCAAGCGATAATCTACTCCGGCAGGCGAACCCAAACAGAAGCCCGCCGCCGCAGTCAGGACGATAAGAAATGTTATGCGGGGTTTGGTGAGCTCGATATACGCCGACACGCGCCGCGCGTAAGTCAAAGGCTCCGCCGGAATATCAGCGATACCGCTGGGATCCAGTTCGATAGCTACGCTTTTCATCAGCCTGAGTTGTTCAATTCCCACGTTGTCTTGCCACCTACGGAAAAGGTCTCTCGGGAACGAAATCTGTTTCGTGTATTACGGTCTCTGAATAGCCTTCCGTCGTTCAGGAAAGCTGCGGGTTAAGGTTTCCCGATTCTATTGGCGAGGTCGACTCCCTCGCGTCTCTTATTCGCAACACTTGAAATGTTCGCAGCGTCAACACGATCGTGGTGGCAAATACCAGCGCCCCGCAGGCGACGTGGGCCACCGTGATCGCAACCATCGGATTGAGCGGTTGTGGATCGTTCGGCGACATTTCGCGCACTACATAAGCTGCCACTCCGAGACACAACTGCAAAGCCAGGAGCCCGCCGGCAAGCATGACCGGCCGTCTTAGATATGGCTGGTCGCCATGTCTCTGCAAAGTCATGACGCAGATGCCGGCCAGAACGACTGTCACCAGAAGCGCGCCTCCGATGTGCGCCAGCAGCAAGCTCGTAGGCAGATGCTTGTCCCAGGTAGCCGAATGGCGCAGCGTGGCTCCGAGCACCAACTGCGCCAGAACCAGCAGACAGGCCCCGGCGCACAGATAACGCAGCGACGGCGTCTCACTTTCCTCGACAGCAGGGCGGGACGCATTCCAGCCCGGCGAAGTGAACACGCTCAGGCTGACCATCGTGCAAAAGAAGAGTTGGGCCAGTGTGGCGTGCGCCGATGAAACCCACAATGGCAACAAGAGCTTCACGGTCAGGCCGCCGAGCAGTCCCTGCGCGACCACCGCGGCCAACGCCACCAATCCCAACCGGCGCACCCAACGCCTGGGCTCGCTCTTAAACAGATAGACGTTTAGAGCGATGGTCAGCAGGCCCACCGTTGTGGCTATCAGACGGTGGCCGTGCTCCCAAAAAAGATTGCCTACCATGCGCGGGAAGAACTGACCATTGGACAGCGGCCAGTCCGATGTGGCCAGTCCCGCATCATGGCTGGTAACAAGAGCGCCAGCGACGATCAAGAGAAACGTCGCGCCCGTCGCAAGTAACGTAAAACGATGCAGACCCTTGTTCATTTCCGATTGCCAATTGCCGATTCCGTTTTCGCGGAAGAGCGGGGGCAAGCCCGCCTTCCTGACTGCAAGTAGGTAATGTCGCGTCAGACTTCCAAACGCTGTTACAGAGTTCAACCAGGAACACGTTCAACCAGGAACACTTGCAGTCAGGAAGGCGGGCTTGCCCCCGCTCTTCCAACTGCAAATCGGCAATGACCTAGTGCTTCACCAGCATCGGCAGTTCCATCGCCGGCAACATCTCCAGAGAGCCTTCTTGTGAATTCCGCGCCGTGGCCGCGGCATCGAAGCTGAAGTCAGCGGTTGCGGCGCCATTGGCCGTGACCGTCACTTCCATGGTCTTCTCGGTTCCCTTCACACCGCCCTCGCGCCATGCTGCCAAGGTGTATTTACCAGCCGGCACACCCTTAATCTCAAACGAGCCATCTTCCTTGCTAACTGCGAAGAATGGATGCTTCAAGACGCCGATATAAGCCTTCATCCACGGATGCTGATTGCATTTAACAGGAACCAGTATCTCCTGCCGGTTGAAACTCTTTTCCAAAGGCGCGGCATTAGCCACCTGTGATTGGTTCCATTCCTGATTCACCGTTGGCTGCGGGTGAATGTTGTGCGTCGTCGGATCGCTGTTGGTGATGCTGATCTTCTGGTTTGTCATTACCCCCATCACGTGCGGCTTGTAATGACAGCCATTCTGATCGAGCACGGCTGCTGCTGCCGGTGTGTCCCAGGTAAAGTCACTGATTTTTTTGCCGTCCGTGGTCGTGCCATCCTTGATGTAGACAAAGGCGTTGGCAAGCTTTCCATCGGTCACAATTGTGTCCTCGGTGGAAAGGTTGGGATTCCTCTGGCCGCAAACAGGATCAGCCGACGAATCGATCTTCTTCGGCGCCGGCGCCGTTCCGTTGAAGGCAACCTTGCCGCTAACGCTACCTACGGCGCCTGAGTACTTTCCGCCCGTGGGTGTAGGGCCGCCTTCGTTACCGGTCTCCTTGTTACCTCCACCGCACGCGAGTGCAAGCGACAACAGAGCTGCCGCAACGAACATTGCAAGCCAGAAGCTTGCGCGTTTCTTTAACATTGGTAGTCCTCCATAACTAAAATGAATTCCGATTTCTGTGAAATTTTCTACGGCCTAATATAGTCCGAGCCGTGCGCTGAAGCCAGCTTGAAATTCGAAGCTCGAGCATGCTGCGCCAGGACGCTCGACCCGCGCCTGGCCCCTTTGTTTCGTCCCACCTTCTGATCGCTCGGTGTCGGCTTTGCGGCCGGAGCGCCGGCCACCGGCGCGGGCGACGCGGAAAGCAGCCGCCTCTGTTCATCCGGCGTCATCAGAAACATATACCGAACCAGCAACCGCGCATGGTCACGATGATATTCGCTAACACCGGGGGGCGGATTCGGCAGATTTACTACCCAGTGATCGTCCGCTTTCTTGAATAGGCCTGTCGGCATTGCCGTTCCCGGGCTGATCTGCGATGGATCAAGCAACCAGCGAAATGTCCAGTCAGGCTTCAGACGCTCACCCGCCAGCAGGAAGTTTGGCGCGATAGCATTTTTGTCGTGATTGGGGTCGCCTGTTAGATGGCACTTCAGACATGGCGTCCCTGAGACGAAAATTTGTCGCGCCAGCAATTGCTCCTGAGCGGTCAAGGGTTCGAGGTTCTCTTTTATGTAGGGCGATTGCTGCGACGACACGGCCATGAAGAAGCGCACTAGCGCCTGCAGTTCGTTGGGCGAAAAGTTGAACGTCGGCATTCGCGCCTGCAGGTACGAACGCACGCCATTTCGATTCGCTCCCGGTTGCGGCTTGAATGTGTGGCCTGCTTCGCCGCCGCTGTTATTGCTGTTACTGCCGGCATTATTACTAGCGTTGCCAGGGAGGTTGGCCGGTTTGCTTTGCGGCGTGGCTGTGCCTGAAGGCGATGGAGCGGTGGCTGCGGGAGCCTGGGCTGTCGCGCTCTTCTCGCCGCTCAATGAAGGATCGTGCAGAAAGCGCAAGAGCCAGTTTGGATCGACGCGCGCGCCTTCGCTGGTCAAACGCGGCGGCAATAAATCTTTTCCGTCGGGCGTCTGATAAAATGGCAGGTCCATCAACACCGATCGCTGGCCCACCTGCACGTTGTGACAGCCCATGCAGTTGTACTTCTTGATGACCCACCAGCCGTTTTGAACGTCCTGACGCCGCTGGTCCTGCGGGTTGTAAAAGAGCGTGTACGGGACATTAGCCCCTTCAGCACCCACGCTGCCCAGCAGAAAAGTCGTCAGGGCATTGCGCCATTCATCGGTCAGATATGGCTTCGGCATCCGCAGACGATCCTTGGGGTCTTTGCGCTTGCCACGATCGTAAATGGCCGGGTCAGCGAGCTTGTGTTCGAAGAAGCCGCGGTGGTTGTACCACTCTTCTTTCTTGTCCGGGAAAAGTGGATCGCGACCATACTCGGCATCCTTTGTTAAAAGTGCGAAGTCAAGACGCTCGATTGGCGTCGCTCCCTCGGTCGTAAGTTCCTTTCCGATTCGTTGTTCGTCTTCAAATCCTTTGATTTCATGACAGCCGGCGCAGCCATACTGCTTGATTTCCGCGCGACCTTCCTCCTTCAGGTTCGGATCGTCCATGAACGAAGCATCTGGGTATGAAGTCTGACCGGATAGCGAGAACAAGTAGGTGGCGATGTCCCGTGCATCGGTCTCCGCCAGGCGAAAGTTCGGCATCACCGTCATGTTCTGCACCTGTAGCTCGGCGCCGTCATTGGGGCATTTCGAGTGCAGGTCCGTATCGAAGACGAAGGGCTGATTGTGTTTCTCGTAATCCTCGCGTGTCAGATCGCGTTTCTCTTTTGGACAGTAGGGGGCCCAACGCTCGCGCGGGTTGTAGATCCAGCGCACGATGTAGTCAAAGTTGGCCTTCTCGCCAACGCGCTGCAGGTTGGCAGCGAATGTGCCTCCCTGCTTGTTGTCCCCTTCGCCGATTGAATGACAACCCATGCAGCCTTTCGTTTCAAACAGCTCTTTGCCGTGCGTCGCACTGCCCAGCTGCTGTGCCGGCACTTTACCGTCAAAACCCGATTGCCATAGATAGGCCGCAACGGCTTTTAGATCGTGCTCGCCGTCTTCATCGACTTTGAAACGCCAGAACGTCGGCATCTTTGTGCCGGGGCGAAATGCCTGGGGATCCTGGAGCCAGATCGGAATCCATTCTTTCTTCAATTTCAGCCGCACGTCCTTCAGATTCGGTCCGACCTTCTTTTGGTCCTGCAGCAGGAACTTGGTCTGCACGTTGAGCTGATCGATTCGCGCCGCCAACTGGCTGTTTGTAACTCGCAAAGACTCGGCGTGGGCCAGGAGGCGCTGCGCTTCCGTGTCGTCGCTGACATTAGCTACGGCGTCCTGATCCTGCCTGGCCTGGCGTTCGTTCGCGGCAATTTGTTCTTCAAGCTGGCTAATGGTCTGCCGCGTGCCGGAGAGGGCGTCGGCTTCTCGGTCGAAGCTTTCCGAGCGGTGACAGCCGATACAGCCGCGCTGGTAGAACATGTCTTTGCCGAGATTCAAAACGTCGGCGCCCTGGATGACACGATCATTGGAATGGCACTGCTGACAACCCGCCTCCGTGTTTTCTTTGCGATAGAGTGGGTGCAGCCAGAATGGGTTCAAGCCATGCGCCTTGACCACATTTGTGGTGGCGCGGCCATTCCCATTGTGGCAAGACGAACAGCCAAAGCGATCCGGATTGTGAATCTGCAGCAGCTCTTTGTTAGGGTGGCTGACGAAAGCAGTAGCCAGGTTGTCCGGCTTTTTGCCCGGGCCGGCCGGAGCGAGGTAATCAGCTTTTAGAGTGACAGGCTCGCGCACACCGAGGTGACAAATCTCGCACCGGTCAACGATGCTGAACTCGTTAACGTTGATTTGATGCCCCAGAATCGAATAGTCGAACTTCTCGTTCTTCCTAATCAGATCGTCAATCTGTTTTGGGGTTACGCTGACGACGTGGTTCTTAACGTAGTCGTCGCGCTTCTTTGCCAGCTCACTTGGTTCTTTTAGCAGTTCTGCCTTCTCGCTAAGCAGCTTTGCTTTTCCGTCCCTCAGATCGTTGTAGAGTTTCTCCAACTCGGGAAAGTTGAGTTTCTGCGTGTTAACTTTCCCCGGGCCGTCATCTGCCGGCAGGTCAACCTCGACACGTTCGGCTCGCTTGGCCGCGAGCTGTTTTTCATAGTGCTTCCGCCAGAAATCACTGGTGGCTGTCTCGACGTTGTAATTGATGACAGTGATCTTGCCACGCTGGTTTTGGAATGGATCAGTGACGGCGTCCAGTTGCGCCTGAATCCTTTCGACTTCCTGGTCAATCTCTTTGCGCCGCGGTGTTATCTTCTCCAAAGCCGCCTGCGCTTCCGCCTCGATCGTCTGATATTCCGCGGTCTCCTTCACCTCGGCTTCGGACTTGCCCGCATCGCTGCGAATGCTTTTGAGGTAGCGCGTGTAGCGCTTGACGAACTCCTGCTGGACTCCCTTCCACGGACGCTGGCCGTACGACTCGTCCCACAAAGCCCACGCCAGTGATCCGATCATCAATAGCGCGCACACCAGCATGATGCTGCTGGTTGAACGGCTGACGATGGGGTCGCGCGCCGGAGCATCCGGCTCTCGTTTGACTATGGATTCGGAACCTTCAGGAGAGTCGGCCACAGGCTATCCTTCCTCCGCGCGCGTCAGATGTTGAACCATGGGGTCACCCAGACATACTTGATAGTTAAAGCCAGCCGCAAAATCAGTTTTACCGGCAACGCCAGCAACACACTGACGGCGAAAAACTGAAATGTCATGTACTGCAACAGACTTGTTCTGGCTAGAAGTTTGTTTTCAAACTCGTTTTTGGGGAACAAATGCAGGGGGCGGAAGGTAATCTTCTTGAAATCGACAGTCATCAGCCAGTGGAAAAACAGAGCGCCGATGAGGTAAAAGCCGCCGACTACTAACGCGCCAAAGATCCATTTCCAGGGAGTGGCCGACAGAAATCCCAGATGCAATAGCTTTCCCAAACGGCTGGTGGCGATCCAGTCGTGCAGGTCTATGTTCTTGTCAAAGACGACCGCATTATGATCCCACGTTTGCCCCGGCCAGAACCAGATCCAGCCAGGACCGCGAATGAAAGTCCCGATAACGATCAGCAGGATCCACATCAGGAAGCCCCAGCAAAACATTCCGGTCGCGAACCTTCGCTGCCGCCACGTGTAATAGCCATTACCCAGCGGATTGGAGTCGACATAAGGAAACACCATCAACCCAATCATGATGATGCTCGGCATAACGACCCCGGCAATCCAGGGATCGAAGTAAACCAGCATCTCCTGCAAGCCGAGAAAGTACCAGGGGGCCTTTGACGGATTCATGGTGAGGTTGGGATTGGCGGGCTCTTCCAGCGGCGCGTTCAGCGTAATCGACCAGACGAAGAGGATCACCGTCACGATTACAGCCGCCAGCAATTCAATGCGAACCAGATAAGGCCAGACGTGCAATTCCCTGGCCCAGCCGGGACGCCAGGGCTCGACCTTGCGATGATGCGTCTTCGCGAGTTGGGGGTCTTGTTCCAGGTTCGCGATCAGGCGGTCGTTCTCGCGCGACTGCTTGATTCCCAGCCAGGTAAAAAACGGCACCAGGAAAAGCATGGCGACGATTGGTATATTGTCAGGCGCTGACGCGACCTTCCAGAGCTGATGCCAGTCCTGGACCGACCAGATGATCAATCCCAAAAGGGCAAGGCCGATGATTGCCAGAACCAGTTTCGCAGGCCGCGATTTGAGATTAAGCTTGCTCATCCGTTGATAATTTCGCGCACGGTTGCTACTTCTTCTTCACGGCTTTCATTTCCGATTCAAGCATAACGGGCGCGGGCCCGGAGATGCCTCCGTCTTTGCGTATGCGCCAAAAGTGCACGGCCATAAAGATTGATGCTACTAACGGAATCCCTATGCAGTGCCAGATGTACGAGCGCAGCAATGCATTCGAATCAACAATCGAGCCTCCCAGTAATCCAAACCGCACGTCGTTGTAGGGCGTCAGTCCCAACTGGGCGCCGAACGGCCCTTCATTTCCAAAGACCGGGGTCGCGCGCGCCATGTTCGTGCCGACGGTTACCGCCCAGAAGCCAAGCTGATCATCAGGTAACAAATATCCGGTAAAAGAAAGCAGCAGCGTTAGCACCAGGAGCACGACACCGACACACCAGTTGAACTCTCTTGGTCGCTTGTATGAGCCGGTAAGCACCACGCGGAACATGTGCAGCCAGGTGGTAATTACCATCAAGTGCGCGGCCCAACGATGCATGTTTCGCAGCAGTTTTCCGAAAGGAACATCGTGCTCCAGATATAGAATGTCACGAAAGGCCAGCACCTTCGACGGGTGGTAGTAGAACATCAACAGCACACCCGTGAACGTCAACACAATGAACAGATAGAAAGTGATTCCGCCCATGCCCCAGGTGAAGCGATACCGTACCGCATCCCGATTGATCTTGGCCGGGTGCAAATGAAGAAAGACATTCGAAAGAATGGCCAGCGAGCGATTGCGCGGATCAGAGCGATCGTGTGAAACGCGGAAGATGGACTTCCAGAGCTGCGTCTGCTGCGGGTCCTTGTAGGCCTTTGACTCTTCTACCGCACGGTTCTTAAGAGCCGTGCCACCTTCACGAATGCGCTGCGTCAGTCCAGCCCTGGAACTGTCGCCGGCGGCAATCTGTTTCGTTTCTTTTTGATCGGGACGTTCTGGGTCCATGGTTACATTGCCGATTGTCTATTTCGATTTTGCGACGTTGATTTATAACGGAATGTACGCTCCCGGGTCGTTGAACTCGTTCTTCTCGCCCTTCGGCCACTTGTACAGTCTGCTGATGTCAACGAGGATCTGTCCTTCGGCATCAAGCTCGACGTGCGCGCGATCCATAGGTCGTGGCGCGGGGCCTTCAAAGTTAATTGCTTCGCTGTCGTACCCGCTCCCGTGACAGGGGCACTTGAATTTGTTTTCGCTCGCTTTCCAATCCGGTGTGCACCCCAGGTGAGTGCAGCGCGCGTAGACCACGAAGAGCCGGTCGGAGGTTTTGTCCACCCAGATGCGATAGAGCTGCTGCCACTTTGTATCCACTCCCAACGCATAATCGCTGGGAAAACCCACGCGAAAAACGCTCGACGGTTCAAAAATCGTGCGCGGCAAAAAGAAGCGCAGGAACATCAGGAAGCTGGTTACCAGAAAGCCGGTAATGCTGGCCCAAACAATCCGCCGGCGCATTTTGTTGACAGGGGGATCAGGAGTGCTTTCGAGGAGTGGACCACCGGCGGGAGGCCGGGCCGCGACAGGCTTCGGGGGCGCCTTTGCAACTGCCGAAGTTGGTGTGGAACCCGCCTGAGCGGCGCCGGGCGCAACGCGGGCAGCGGGAGTAGTTGCCGACGGAACTTCCTTCGCTGGGGGAGCGTCGGCGTCGGCAACTATCCCAGCGGGCAAAGTTTCGTTTGGGCCGCTATCCACTCCGCAAACCTCCACCTTCGAACCTTGCGAATCAGCAGCAGAGCAACATCAACCTGCGCAAAGCGCGGCTCTACTCAGATATACAATTCCCCGCTACACAGGGATGACTCTCTGCGACTTCGACCAAACAACTGCACTGTCATTAGAGCGCCGCGCCAAAATAATTTATGAAAATAGCGCGGTGTCAGCATTTATAACCGATTTTACGATATGCTGGCAAGGATATTTGTTTGGTGATTGACCATCATGCACAGACCAAAGTCTGTGTCACTCCTCCAATTAATCTCGTTTAGAAGCGGGCTAACGCCCGCTTCGTCGGGCCTAGAGTTTGTGGGACACACTCATGAAGAAGGTAGGCAATGGCAAAGACTCAGGTGATTCTCTACACCCGGCCCGGATGTCACTTATGCGAAGAGGCTAAGGAAGCGATCGAAGCTGCCGGCTGCGCCGACGATTACACGCTGACGGAGGTGAATATCGAGGCGGGTCCTGTTTTGCTCGAACTATACAAAGACCACATTCCTGTCATCACCATAGATGGGGTTGAGGCCTTCAGGCACCGGGTTGATTCAGACAAGTTTAGAGAGAAACTGCTTAGTAAACATGTTGGTGGTAAGAGCGCGAAAGACAAGAGCAGAGGCAAGTCGTCTTCCTGACCAGGAGTTGGTTTAGTTGAGCGGGGGCATGACCCCTTCCTGACTGCAAGTTGGGTTACTTGAGTTGTCCCGTTGTCCCCAATCTATCAGCGATTGAAGTAAACCAGATCCTCCGATGACCTGCAGTCAGGAAGGGGGCCTGCCCCCGCTCTTTCAAAGGCAAAGTTCAATCCCCTCCTGCATTCTTCAATCGACCCATATAATCGATCGCGTTCCTGGTCATCCGTAGTTTGCCGGTAAGCCATCAACATTTCCTTGAGCGACGCGAGCTCTTTGTAAAGCCCGGCATTTTCGATCGGCGGCGTCAGGTAGGAAATCAGCTCGGCATAGGACCGCCGCTTCGCTATTGTTCCCTCGGAAGGGTTATTGACACTGTAGATGTAGATGTTCGGCAGCTCGCCAATGAGCCGATCCGGCCAGCATTCGCCGGACAGCCCCACTTGTTTGCCCGGCATGAACTCCATCGCACCGTGGGTGCCGACGTGAATAACCGCGTCTGCGTGGAAAACTTTTTGCAGGTAGGTGTAGAACGCCATGAAGCCGTGATGGGGCGCGCCGCTTTGCGCCATCAGCAGCCGCATTGGGTCGCCTTCGTAGCCAAACGTCGGCTGCAAGCCGATAAAGACGTTGCCCAGCGTAATACCTTGAATCAGTAGATCATCGCCAAAGGAATTGATTGAACCCGGCGGCGGCCCCCATTCACGCTCGATTTCTCCAGCGTAGGGACATAGCTGGACGTACTCGTTAGGCCCCATTCGATAGGCCACATTCGCGGTAGCGCCAAACTCTTCGGCTTCGCGCGAAAGCATCAGGTCACGCAGGGCCGTGGCAGTTTCCGGCACTTCAACGGTGTAGCCTTCGTCTTTGAGTTGGCACAATGTCTCGAGGACGCTGGCAAAGACATCGAGATCAGCCGCCGTCCCAAGGTTTCCTTTGTTCGGTGGAAAACAGTAGATGACCAGCGCCAGCTTCAGATCTGCCCGCTCCGCACTTTGCACGCGGTTCCAGTTCTTTAGTCTCCGCGCAAATCTCTGACAACGATCCTCGAGAGGAACAGGTTCAAACGAAGCCGCCGGCATGCCGCCATAAACAAAAGGCTCGGTCGCACCGTCAATTTCCGGAATCGCAATCTGCATCCCAGCCTGGATTGGGTTCAAACCGCTGCCCGACGCACGCCACGCCTCGATAGTCTGGATATCGAGACTGACCGCCGAGCGGAAGGGCACATTCAACTCGCGGAGAAACTCCGCCGCCGCTGCGCTGTCATTCATCGCCGGCCCGCCAACAAAGCTAAAGCCGGTTAGCGATACGATCTGGCTGACGCGCGACTTAAGTTTGTTGTCAGTGGTTAGTTGTCCGTTAGTTGTTCTGGTTTTCGACCTGGGCTCGATGAAGAACTTCCGGCACGCTTCGCGATTGTCCATCAGCGTCGAGATTGCGGGAATCACGCTGAGACCTTCAGCTTCTATCGCCCTGATCAAACCGTCGTAGTGCTTGCGTGTGTTGCTGACAACCTGCGGCCGCATCAACAGCAAGCCAATGGTTGTTTTCGCATCGAGTAATTCTTCGCCGGCGTTTTGCCTTTTTCCTTTTCCCTTTTGCCTTGAATTTCCGTACCACTTTTTGTATTCAGCAAACGATTGAAACAGCCCGGCCGCATCAGGATGATAGATGGCCACCGACGGCATAGTCTCTGGCAGCGGAATCTTGATCTTTTTCAAACGTTCATCCGGCACATAGTGCTTAAGGGCAAACAGAACCATCGCCCGAATGTTCGCCGGAGTAGGTTGGAGAAAGTAGCAGAAGAGATAGAGGTAATTCTTAACGTCGCGCAACTTTCCGGCGCTGGGAACGAACCGCAGCATCAATGGCAATCGATCCACGAGTTTCAAATACTGGCCATGACCGTTTTTGGGTCCGTTCCCTCGGCGGTACGCTCGTGCCTGATTCCCTATCCAGGACCCTACCGAACCAAGTAAACGCAAAGTGGAGCTCGTTTGGCGCGCCTGTTTCTCATCGCCGCCACCCGTCACCCGGCTCCCTCGTTGTCCTGTACTCACCGACGCCAGAATCCTACTTAGGTCGAGCTCTCCCATTCGGGTGCGGCGCATAAGCTCCGGCATGCAGTTAATGACCACCACCGCGCGATGCTGTTCGCGAAAGCGATCAAGCAGCGGCAGCAGCCGCGCGGCGTTTTCGCCATCCATCACGTGAATGACAAAGACGATATCCGTGTCGCTCAGGTCTAGCTCGATAGTTTGCCACTGATCCTCAGTTAGAGGTGCGCCAAAATTGTAGGCAGTGATCGACAAATCGAGCTGGTAGTCTCGATTGATATCCCGCTCAGCCTGCCGCAGCGGCGCCAGCAGACTGGAGCCGACATATATCGCGGTAACTTTCATTTAGTTTCTACCAACTTAATCTAACAACGGGTATGATTCGTGTTATTTCGTGGTCTTTCGTGCTATTTCGTGGATCGTTCGTTGCCGAGGCGAACGATCCAGGAAATCACACGAATCAGCACGAACAAAGTGGCTTCATATTACATATCTCTTCCATTCCACTCTGACCGCGCTACCAAAGTTAATTAACAACCCAACTCGCTTCCGAGTGGCCTTCATATAGTTAAGAAGCTGCGCCTCCTCACGTCCGGTCAGTCGCTCGCAAACCTTTAGCTCCGCGATAATCTGACTAAAGCAAATGAAATCCGCGACGTATTTCTTTCTTAGCGCCTGGCCTTTGTATTCGATAGTCAGCTCGCACTGCGGCTCGAATGGTATTTCTCGCCGTGCGAGTTCTACTTCCAACGCTTCCTGATAAACCGGCTCAAGAAATCCACGACCTAATCGGTAGTACACATCCATTGCGGCGCCGACAATCAAATACACCTCATCCTTGAGAATTAGTTCAGGCATCGTAACCGGATCGTATCCACGATAAAACAAACGATCCACGAAACGACACGAAGTCTCACGAAATAACACTAAAAGGAGTTAACCAAAACCTTTGCATCGCTATGCGTGCGCGAGATCCCGCAACTGCTCTAATATCTCCTCGCTGGGATTCCAGTATCCGCGATCGTGCGCCTCGAGCAGGCGCTTCATCAGAGCACGGACCGAATCTGGATTCAGTTCCAGCAGGCGACTTAACATCTCCGAATCCAACAAAAAGGTCTTGGTAATGTCGGTGTAGATCCACGGATCGACCGCATCCGCTGTGGCGCTCCAGCCGAAAGTGTTCAAGACGTGATTTTCGATCTCAGCCACGCCGCGAAAGCCATGCTTCAGCATTCCTTCGTACCATTTGGGATTCAGAGTCTTGGCACGCGTCTCCAGCCGAATCGTCTCTTCCAATGATCGAATCTTCGTCTGCGGCGAAAGCGAATCAGACAAATAGATTGCCGGCCGGGATTGAGCCCGTTTTTCAACCGCCCGGGAAATTCCGCCGAGGTATTCGAAGTAATGATCGACGTCGGTGATCCCGACCTCGAATGAATCGATGTTCTGATACGTTGCTTCGACGCGCGACAGGGCATCATCCAGCAAGTGTGGGGCTTCGCGACCCTCAATCGTCCGGCCCATTGAATCGCGGGAGTATGCAAAGCATTTGCGAGTAACGAACAGGTCCCCGAGCGAGTCAGCCGTTTCCCAACGCGAATCAATCACCATGAAATTCACATTTGTCCCATAGTTGCCGGGCGCATTGGAAAACACGCGAGTGACAGCGTCGTCAAACTCCGCACCATCGGCATCGATCTTTTCCGAGACGTTGCGGCGCACGTAATTCATGTTCAAGGGTTCGTCAAGCGCGGCCACGCGTCGAACTGCCTTATCGAGTAATGCCATCGTCGGCGCGAACAAATCGCGAAAGATGCCCGACACCGTCATGACCACATCCATGCGCGGGCGCTTTAGTTCCTCCAAAGGAATCACTTCGACTTCAGTGGTACGGTTCAGCGCATCGCTGACGGGGCGCACGCCTAACAACCACAACGCTTGCGCCACCCCTTCGCCTTGCGTCTTGATGTTGTCCAGTCCCCAAAGCACCAGCGCGAGCGCGCGGGGATAACGGCCATGTTCATCAAAATGACGACGAAGCAAAGCATCAGCAGTGTGTTCGGCGCGCGCGAAAGCAATTTGCGATGGAACTGAATACGGATTAACCGCGTGAGTATTGCGACCAGTCGGCAGGATAAGCGGATTCTGAACGATATCGGCGCCCGGGCCGGGCTCGATATATTCGCCGCGCAAGGCGCGCATCAGCGAATCCATTTCGTGATTGGAATCAAGTTGTTCAGAAACATTCATAAGCAGCTGAAAAGTCGGGAGCGACTCTTGCTTCTCGACCCGAGCTCTCGAATTCAGCCAATCAGTCGCCGCATCGGGACCCTCATCGCAGAAGCGCTTCACTGCTTCCGCGACAATGGCATCGATCAGTTCGAGGACGTCATTGCTGGTTGCCTCCCTACGCAACATGTCGTAGCCATCGATTCCCAATCCTTGCGCAACCAGTTTCGGCAATGCGTGCGCGCCATGCTCTGGCCGATCAAAGGACGCGACCATCCGCAGCAGGTCTGCTTTCTCCTGAAGCTCAGACGCGCGGCCAAATACGTGCAGGCCGGTCGGAATCAAGCACTGTTCGATTTCCAGCAGCTGTTCGTAGAGTTGGAAAACGCGGCGGTCGCGGTCGGTCGACGACATCGATGGTTCTGGACCCTGGTGATTCAGGTTATTCACGCTTGTTAAATCAAAACTGGCCACGCGGTCATCTTCAGTTATTGTTGGCATCTCGCTTCAAATCGGGGCGTGACCGGCATCGCCTTGTGACAGCGACAAATATTGAGCGCCCATCTGCTCCTAGCCTACGATAGCCGAGAATGGAAGGGCGATCTCTGCGAAGGAACTTGTTTCGCAGTTTCTCTGCCTGCCCGGAATGACTTTCTTATTTTGCAACGCTCATTCTTTTAACTGAAAAGACTGTTCTCGGCAAGAGACTTAACGGCAAGCCAACCAAAGAGGCTTCGATTGCGTCGGGAACACAAGCGTACTTAGGCGAGTTGTTAATCCCTGTGGGGCCGTTCAGTTTTAGCCCTCACCCTAACTCAAACTGCGCAAATTATGCAAAAAATCTTGTTGACTAAATAAATGATTCGTAATAGAGTTCGCGCGCCTTGCAAGGAAATTCCTTACCCAGTTAATTAAATCGTTGTTTAGATCGGCCGGTGTCTCCCCATTTTGTGTCTGGCCGTGTCGTTAGACACCACGACTTTACCGTTTCGGCCAGTCTTCACCATCCAAGGTTTCCAGGGGTTGCATTACCCGCAGTTTGCCGACCGGCAAATTGTCAGCGTGGTATTGCGCGAGATTTCTCTTCCAAACCCTAGGAGGGCCCAATGGCGAAATTTGTAAGGATCTTGCTTTTTCTGCTCTTTGCGGCAGCACTCGCATTGCCGATGTGGATGTCGCAACCCGTCGAAGGTCAATCCGGAACCGAGGCACTCACCACTGATATGGATGCCAAGACCGATGACCTCTTCAACAATTTCGGCGCGCGCGGCACCCCCGTAAACGAGTGCGTTGCGGACGCCGTACCCCCTACAGCACGAGGCAATGGCAGGTTCGAAGACAACAAGTTCATTTTCTCCGAACGGGAAACTGTTGCTGATGGCCTTGGCCCCACCTACAACGATGTGGGATGCGTCGAGTGCCACCAATCCATAGATGTCGGCGCATTCAGCCAGACAATGGAGTTCAGGGCCGGCCATCTTTCCAACGGCAGCTTCGTCGACAACCCCGGCGGTCAACTGATTCAAGCCCGCGGGACCGATTCCGATGTTGTGGAACATATAACCACGGCTGAAACTGTCAGGACTTTCCGGGTAACGACTAGTACTCTTGGCGACGGCTTTGTGGAATGCATCTCAAACACAACGTTGCAGAATAACGTGGCCGCAGAGCCCTTTGCGCAGCGAGGCACTTTGACAGCCGTGCCAGTGGTGGAAGCCAACAACGCGTTACGCAATGGTCGCTTCGGTTGGAAGGCTCAACAGGCCAGTCTGCTGTCGTTTGCCGGCGATGCCTATCTTAACGAAATGGGCATAACCAACAAGTTTGATGGCTCCAACGGAAGGAGTTCCTCCGACCCTGCTGCCGGAACGACCGAAAACCCCGCTAGTACTGCCGAAGGCGTTATCAACGTCACTGGGCCGCCATTCGATCCCGTGGCTGATCCGGAAGACGATGGAGGCGACGTACTAGCATTTGCGGACTTCATGGCGGCAACGCGCGCGCCTGGTCGGCAAAACCCAATCCCGGCCGCTGCATTACGCGGCGACCCCCTGTTTACCCAGGTCGGTTGCGATGCGTGCCACACGCGCACTTTCACGACCGCTGCTCCGGGAACGGTAATCAATGGTGGAGCGTTCACCGTGCCAACCGCTCTTGGCAACAAAATAATCCATCCCTTCAGCGACTTCGCTCTGCACGACGTCGGCACAGGGGATGGCATAGTCCAAAACGCCGGCCAGGGATCGGCCAACCAGATGCGCACAGCGCCCCTCTGGGGTATTCGTGCCCGCAATAGGTTCATGCATGACGGCTTGGAGGTAAACATTTCCGAGACGATTCAGCGTCATGCGGGCCAGGCCACAGCCGCCAGAAACGCATTCAATGCCTTGACGGCGGCACAGAGGTCGGACCTTATCTTCTTCGTCTTATCCCTCTAGTCCGGCAGGACATGACGATTTGAACTTTCAAAGCTCGCCGGACTGCACTTACCCGGCGAGCTTTCTTTACCAAAGCTGAGGCCGCCTGCGCCATCTACCGTGGACCCGGAATTCCACAGCTTCAATGTATGTTTCAAAGCGCCGGCTGCTGGCACTTTTCACTGGAGGTCGAGAATGCGAGAAGGCCCGGCTTGCCGGCTACAATCCACCGCGGCAAAGGTGAATGCTTTACACAGTCTTAGAATCGGTTCGGTTCTTCTCGTTTTGGTGAACTTCCTTGCATACGGCTGCTCTAAGTCCGAGCAATCTAAACTGGAAAGACAACCACCTCCTCCCCCAAGGGCCCAAGCGACGCAGACTCAGCAAGCATCGACGCTTCTGCCACCCAGACTCGACGAAGTTCAGGACGTGGTAAGGCGAGTTTTTAAGGACGCCGCGCTCCTGGATACCAGCCGCAATCCGAATTTCATTACCGGGGACTTCAACGGCGACTCTTCGCAGGATATCGCCGTGATTCTGAAGCCGGCGCCCGGGAAAATCGCGCAGATGAACGAGGAGATCCCATCCTGGATTCTTAAAGACCCCTTCGTCACCAATCAGCCGGCTACGCCACTTCATGTAGGAGAGAACGAACTGCTGCTGGCCGTGGTTCACGGCTACGGCCCCAACGGCTGGCGCGATCCGCAGGCCACTCAGACGTTCTTGCTCAAGAACGCAGTTGGCTCCAGCCCAAAGTCGGAGGACAAGAATCAGTTTGTGACTGCAAATCGCGGAAAGAAACTTCCACGATTGCGCGGCGACCTGATCGGCGAAGTACTGCGGGGGAAACCTGGATATCTCTACTATGCTGATGCTACTTATGCCTGGTATGACCCGAAGACTTTCGTGACGGAACCCGAAAGGCGCCTGGTCCATGGTGGAGGCGCTACCATAAAATAGAAATATGTCGGGTTGGTTTGCATGAAGGTTAATCTCATTGACACCACAGTTAATTCAGGAGGCACAAAAATGAACCGTATTAAGTTGGTAGCATGGATGTTCCTCTCTCTCTTGATCTGCGTGGCTGCGATCAGTGCAGGCAGTATGGATGGGAAGGCACGGCCAGTCGCGGCGTTCAACCAACCTGGCAACCAACCTGGCGGCCAGCTAAAGTCTTCCGATATTAATTTCATAGCTGCCGAGGAGTTAAAAGCAAAAGTAGCCAGAAATGAGCCGGTAACAATAATCGACGTTCGTTCCAACGAAACTTACATTGACAGCGGCAACACCATTAAGGGTTCAATCCACGTGAATCCCAGGAAACTTAATAGCAGGCTCGCCTTTCCGCCGCTGAAGAACATTGCGCACGAGAGCGAAGTTGTAACTTACTGTGCCTGTCCGAACGACGAGTCCGCAATCCGAGCAGCGCAGGTCCTGCTGGGCGCAGGCTTCACCCGGGTGCGCGTTTTGAAAGGTGGATGGCGAATGTGGTTACAGGTGAATGGTCCGGTGACGCCAAAGCCAAAATAGGCAAACGTAATATGACATGCGGAGCTCCTGATATATCCGCAGTGCTTAGCCGGCCACTGTCTTCTCCATGACAAGCTCACCAACGTCGGCTATCATAGCGATCCAATCGAACATTTTTCTAATCGCATATCTGAATCGGGTTAGTTGGACGAGCCGGCCATGTTGGAAGCAGTAAATCTAGGCTGTGCGCGAGGCGAGCGACGGCTATTTAGTAACCTAAACTTCTCTGTGACTCCCGGGACCCTTCTTCAACTTGTTGGTCCCAATGGAAGTGGCAAGACAAGTTTGCTGCGAATTCTCTGCGGCTTGTTGACGCCCGAGGAGGGTGAGATTCGCTGGCGAGGCGAGAACATTCGCTCCCTGGGTGAAGAGTATTTTTCAGATCTGACCTACATCGGCCATCGCAACGGTTTGAAAGAAGAACTATCCTCTCTCGAAAACCTCACCATCTCCGCTGGCCTGGCAGGTAGAGTGGCTAGCCCTAACGACGTCCGCAAGGTCCTCGGGAAGATGGGCCTTGAGGGGACAGAGAATCTACCGGCGCGGCTGTTGTCGGAGGGACAGAGACGACGGTCGGCACTTGCGCGGCTGTTGAGTTGGAGTACTTCTCTCTGGCTGCTTGATGAGGTGCTGACCTCGCTGGACGAGGCGGCCGTCGTCTTGATGAAATCCCTGATTGAGGAGCATCTAAGCAGCGGCGGGATGGCAATCGTCGCGACTCACCAGGAGCTTAATCTTTCCTCGGGCAAGTTCGAGCGGCTGGAACTTGCAACCGGGATGCCCGGCGGCGCTGCGCCGTTGGGGTGGGCCTCGTGACTGCGCCTTCAACGCCTTCGATGTTTCGCTGGATCGTGGCGCGCGATCTCAAGCTCGCCTGGAGACGTCGCGCAGATGTCTTGTCAACGCTCTTTTTCTTCGTGATTGTGGTAAGTCTGTTCCCTCTCGGGATTGGGCCTGAGATGCAGTTGCTGCGATCGATTGCGCCGGGAGTCGTTTGGGTGGCGGCGCTTCTGGCTTCGATGCTTTCGCTGGGCCGCGTTTTTGAGAACGACTACCACGACGGCACGCTCGAACAGATGCTCTTAACACCGCAGCCGCTCTATTTGGTGGTGTTGGGTAAGATAGTTGCGCAGTGGCTGGTATCGGAACTTCCGTTGGTTTTGATAGCGCCACTTCTGGGCATCCAGTTTGGCCTGGCGAGGAATACGCTTCTTCTACTTTTTATTTCGCTGCTGGTTGGCACACCCGTATTGAGTTTGATCGGCTCGGTCGGTGCGGCTCTAACGTTGGGGTTGCGCGGTGGCGGCGTCCTGATAGCGCTCTTGATATTGCCGCTGTACATTCCAGTGCTGATCTTTGGAGCAGGTGCGGTTGATGCCAGCGTAATTGGCGCAAAGCCGCTTGCGAATATTTATTTGCTGGGCGCTGCGCTGGTGCTATCGCTGGTTTTCGCCCCATGGGCAAGCTCAGCGGCACTTCGTATATCTTTGGAATGAACTTTGACGAACGGACCAAGTTTTGTTTAGGAGCGGGCTACCGCCCGCTCGGTCGGGCAGTAGCCCGACTCTAAACAATCGCGTGTTAGTGAATCAGAACCCCTAAACAGACGTCATGTCGGAACGAAAGATGAACTGGTACAAGTATGCATCTCCGGGGGCGTTCTATCCTCTGGCGGGAAAACTAATTCCCTGGTTCGCGATTCCCGCGACAGTCCTGTTTGCCCTTGGCTTATATATCGGATTCTTTGTTGCGCCCACGGATTTCCAACAGGGCGATGCGTATCGCATAATCTTCATTCACGTTCCGGCGGCATGGATGGGAATGTTTCTCTACATACTTTTGGCTTTCTACGCCGGCATCGGCTGGGCGTTCAATGCGCGTCTGGCTTCGATGATGGCCACGTCGCTGGCGGTTACCGGAGCGATGTTTACCTCCCTTGCGTTGGTAACCGGTGCGCTCTGGGGCAAGCCAACCTGGGGCACGTGGTGGGCCTGGGATGCGCGAATGACTTCCACTCTGGTTCTGCTCTTTCTCTACGTCGGATTCATTTCGCTGCAGGCGGCCATCGACGATTCCCGGCGCGCCGATCGTGCCGGAGCAGTACTGGCCATCGTGGGAGTGATCAATGTTCCGATAATTTACTTCTCCGTTCGCTGGTGGAATACATTGCATCAGGGTGCGACAATAAGGATCCTGAACAAACCAACTATGGCGCCGCCGATGCTTGCGGCGATGCTGATAATGCTGGCGGCGTGCTGGCTCTATTCCATCGCAGTTGTTTTGGATCGTTTGCGTTGCATTATCATGGAAAGAGAACAGAACGTGGCCCGGATCGCACGGACGGCAATTTAAGATCATGGACTGGTCAAGATTCTTTTCAATGGGCGGATACGCCTTTTACGTTTGGGGCTCTTATCTGGTGGCCCTGGTCCTTATGGGCGGCGAAGTGGCGCTGCTGTTCAAACGAAAGAAGTCATTAAGAGCTGGGAACCCCAAAAGGCATAGGGAGCGATAACAGATGAAACGTCGTCATAAACGTATTGCCTTTATTGTCGCCGGGCTGGCCGCACTGGGTGTTGCGGCGGGACTGGTGCTAAGCGCTTTTCAAAATAATCTCGTCTTTTTCTTCAGTCCGACGCAGGTGGCAGCCAAACAGGCTCCGGTGGGACGAACCTTTCGCGTCGGCGGCCTGGTGGAACAGGGAACACTAAAGCGGGATAACGACGGCTTAACCGCGCGCTTCACTATCACCGACACTGCCAAGACCATTCCGGTCGTTTACAAAGGCATTCTGCCGGACTTGTTTAAGGAAGGTCGGGGCTGTGTTGCTCAGGGACACGTGGGAAATGACGGCGTGTTCTACGCGGATCAAGTGTTGGCGAAACACGACGAGAACTACATGCCGCCGCAGGCGGGACAGGCCATTGATGAAGCAAAGGCTGCCAAGACACTGGTCGAGAAATAGACGACGCCGGATTGATGAGAAACAAATTCTCATTAACACCGAGCTTTAGCTCGGTGATCTGCAGGATGAAGTCTGAAGTTAACCGTTTCAACGGTTTCTCCTTGAATGACAAACCGTTGAAACGGTTCAAGAGAAACATAGCCATTGCGCTGATCACCCAGCTGAAGCTGGGTGTTAATGAGATTTAGTAGCGACCGGGTAAGAAATGATTCCTGAAATTGGACAATTTGCGCTAATCATTGCGTTGCTGCTGGCGCTAACTCAAGCAACCGTGCCCTTAATTGGCGCGGCCCGTGGCAATCGATCATGGATGGCGGTGGCGGCCCCGGCCGGCCAGGCCCAGTTCATCTTTGTGGCTATCGCATTCTGCTGTCTGGGATATTCATTTATCACCAACGACTTCTCCGTCCTAAACGTCGCTACTAACTCGAATTCGCAATTGCCATTGCATTACCGGCTGGCAGCGACCTGGGGCTCGCATGAAGGTTCCCTCTTGCTCTGGGTACTGATGCTTGGACTTTGGACCGCGGCCGTTTCGCTTTTCAGCAAGCATCTTCCCGAAGACATGCTCGCCCGCGTTTTGAGCGTGATGGGAGTGATCAGCGTCGGCTTCCTGCTGTTTATGTTGGTCACCTCGAATCCGTTCGCGCGCTTGATACCTGCTGCCCCTGATGGACACGATCTTAATCCCCTGCTTCAGGACCCGGCGATGGTAGTGCACCCACCAATGCTCTACATGGGCTACGTCGGGTTCTCGGTGGCTTTCGCTTTTGCAATTTCGGCGCTAATCAGCGGCCGGCTGGATGCGACGTGGGCGCGTTGGTCGCGGCCATGGACGACGGTGGCGTGGATGTTTCTCACCTGCGGCATTGCGCTTGGCAGTTGGTGGGCTTATTACGAACTCGGATGGGGTGGCTGGTGGTTCTGGGATCCAGTGGAGAACGCGTCCTTCATGCCCTGGCTGGTCGGCACCGCCTTAATTCATTCGCTGGCCGTAACTGAAAAGCGTGGCGGGTTCAAGAGTTGGACGGTGCTGCTCGCCATCGCCGCATTCTCTTTAAGCCTGATGGGGACGTTTCTGGTCCGTTCCGGAGTGCTGACTTCGGTGCACGCCTTTGCCAACGATCCCAAGCGCGGCATTTTCATTTTGGCTTTTCTCGCCGTCGTTATCGGCGGTTCACTTCTTCTCTATGCCTGGCGGGCGAAGAATGTCGGTCTTGGCAGCAAGTTCGATCTTATCTCGCGCGAGTCGCTCCTGCTTTCAAATAATGTGCTGCTGGCTGTCGCTGCGGCCTCGGTCTTGCTCGGCACGCTCTACCCTTTAATCATCGATATTTTGGGGATGGGCAAACTTTCCGTTGGCCCACCTTATTTCAATAAAGTTTTTGGGTTGCTGATGGTTCCCGCGATATTCCTGATGGGCATCGGTCCCATCGCCCGTTGGAAGAAGTCCAGTGTGCCGGAGCTGGTGGTGCGTCTCCGCTGGGCATTTCTGGCCAGCGCCGTGGCAGCGTTGATGCTGCCATTCGCCCTTGGCCAGTGGAAAATGTTGGTTAGCCTGGGCCTGCTGCTCGCGCTGTGGATTGTCACTACGGCAGCGCTCAATATCTGGGAGCGCGTCAGAAGTACGTCAGGAAAATTCAGCGTCTTCCAAAAGTTGAAGATGCAGAGCCGGAGTTACTATGGAATGCAACTGGCCCATATCGGGGTTGCGGTCTTCATCGTGGGAGTAACTCTGGTGACCGGCTACCAGTCGGAGAAGGACGTTCGCATGGACGTCGGCGATACTGTCACGGCCGGCGGTTACAGTTTCAAACTAAACGGCGTTAGAAATATTGCCGGCCCAAATTATATTGCCGCTCGAGCCGAGATCGAGGTCAGCAGGAAAGGCAACCTCATCGGCAAGATGTATCCGGAGAAGCGGAATTACACCGCTACGCAGAATGTGATGACCGAGACGGCAATCGATACCAATCCGTTTCGCGACCTCTACATTTCCATGGGAGAGCCGGTAAGCGGTGGCGCCTGGAGCGTGCGAGTTTACTACAAGCCTTTCGTCGTCTGGATCTGGGGAGGCGCGGTCCTAATGGCAATTGGCGGCGGTTTGGCGGTTAGCGATCGGCGTTACGCCCTGGCTGCGCGCAAACAGCGAATGGCGCGGCAAACACCGCCAGCCACTCCTGCCCTGACTGTGGCCTCGGCTGAAGAATCATGAGCCGCTACGTAATCCCATTGGGTATTTTTGTTCTGCTGATGGTTTTTCTGGCCATCGGGCTCGGCCATGATCCGCATGAGGTTCCGTCGCCGCTTATCAACAAACCCGCGCCGTCGTTTCGGTTGGCCCAGTTGCAGGAACCGGCCAGGAGTTTTTCTCCGCAGGAGATGCGCGGCAAAGTCTGGCTCCTGAATGTTTGGGCCTCGTGGTGCGTTTCCTGCCGGGAGGAACATTCTCTACTGGTTGATCTATCGCGATCCGGCGCCGTACAGATTTACGGACTCGACTACAAGGACAAACGAGAGGATGCGCTCTCGTGGCTGACCGATTTTGGCAATCCCTACGTCTTGAGCGCGTCTGACACAGATGGTCGCGTAGCCATCGATTACGGCGTTTACGGCGTGCCCGAGACTTATCTGATCGATCGCCAGGGAATCATTCGTTTCAAGCAAATTGGTCCTGTTACCCCTGAAGTTATCGAGAAACAGATTTTGCCTCTGGTTAAGGCCCTGAATAGATGATGGCTGTGGCTCTGTTCGTAGTTCTCTTGTTTGTGCCGCTCTTCGTCGCTGCGCAAGAGGCAAAGCCCATGGCGGACGATCCGGTGCTGGAGCAGCGGGTGATGAACCTGTCCCAGGAGCTTCGCTGTCTGGTTTGCCAGAACGAAACGCTCGCTGATTCCCGCGCCGACCTGGCGGAAGATCTGCGAACCCAAATCCGCGAGCAAATGAAAGCCGGGAAAAGCGACAAAGAGATTGTGGCCTTCCTGACCACACGCTATGGAGACTTTATTCTCTATCGGCCACCGGTTAAGCCAACCACCTACCTGTTATGGTTTGGTCCTTTCGTTCTGATGATCGCCGGACTCACGCTCTTGTTTCGTAATCTGAAACAGAGACGTGAATTGATTATTGATAAGCCTCTGTCTCAGGATGAACGGCGCCGCGCTGAAGAACTCCTCGGAGTTGGAACAGGCGAAGTTGCTGCTGACCAGGTTGTGCGAGGCAAGGAGACGGCATGATCATTTTTTGGCTGCTGAGTGCCTTCTTCGTGGTGATTGCTCTGGCATTTATCCTTCCTCCTTTGCTGCAGGATCCAGACAAGAATCAGGAAGAGGATGATGCCGGACGGAAGGAAGCAAACCTTTCGGTCTACCGAGATCAGATGGCTGAGATGGAAAGAGATTTGGAAAATGGCGTTCTGGACCCTGAACAATACCGGCAGGATCGCGATGACCTGGAGCGGCGTTTATTGGAAGATGTATCTGCAAAACGCGGAGGCGAACCGGCTCCGGTTAAAGTGGGGAGCGCAGGTCGCGGTCTCGTTTACGGAATCGCCTTAGCTATTCCCGTCGTGGCCGTCGCTCTTTATCTGACTCTGGGTAATCCGAACGCTATCTCAGCATCAGGCACGGCGCCGGCGCCTGGTGGGGTTCCGGCGCCCTCTGCGGGCCCGATGAGTTCATCAGCCAACGGTCAGCGCTCGCAACAACAGATCGAGGCAAATGTCGCCGCGCTTGCCAAGCGCCTTCAGCAGAATCCCGGCGATGTGCAGGGTTGGATGATGCTGGCGCGATCGTACAGCTCGATGGAAAGGTTTAGCGATGCCAGCGCTGCTTATGCTAAAGCTACCGCTTTGAAAACGGACGACGCAAACCTTTGGGCCGAATATGCGTTTGCCACGGCAATGGCCAATGGACGGAGTCTCCAGGGTCAGCCACTTGATTTAATTAACAAAGCGCTGCAGGTTGATCCGGAAAATCCAAAGGCGCTTCAGCTAGCCGGCAGCGCTGCGTTTGAAGCGAAGAACTACCAGCAGGCAATAGATTACTGGCAGCGGGTCTTGCAAAAGACTTCGCCTGAATCTGACGTAGGCAAAGCCATTGCCGAACGGATTGCTGAAGCCAGGACTCTGGCCAGCGGTGTAAAGTGACTTTCCTGTCAGAACCGCCTGCAGTAGCGGGTGGGCAATAAAGTGTTCGCCAACCAATCCAAAGAGATCGAATTCAAGCAAACAGGAGATATGCGATGTCAGAAGCAAAAAGAAAAGTGGTTGACTGCCGGCTCTATCCAAGCGAAAAAGGCTGCACGGTCAGCATCGAAGGAACCGAAGAGGAAGTGCTGGAGGCGGCAACACAGCACGCCATCCTGAGCCACGGACACACCGAGAGTCCTGAACTGCGCGAGCAAATTCGCACCATTATGAAGGACGCGGGCTAACTGACCTGTGGGACCTAGACCTAACCTCGCGGCACAGGCTTTGGAAACCTCTGATCAAGTAGTTTCGACGCGTCGCGTCGGTATGAATTTAGCCCGGCCTTCAAGGCCGGGAAGGTCGACGAGGTGCTTGCGTCGCGTAGCGACGTCTGAAACAGGAGCCCTATTCAATCGTCGCGACGTGACGAGGACACGCAATCATTATGATCCCGGCGTTGAAACGCCGGGCTAAATTCATACGACGCTACGCGTCGAAATCACAGACTGAAGTCTGTGCCACTGCATTCAAGTAACAATGACAAGAGACAATCTGCTGTTTTCGATAATCGGCTTGCTGCTGGGCTTCATCTGCGGCTTCATGTTCGCCAGCACCTTGAATCAGCGTAGCCAGACATCCCCAACGACGGTAGCAGGCAGCGCAAATTTCCCCGCCGATCATCCACCGGTGGCGGGGGATTCCGGCGGCGGCAACCCGCAGCAGGTCTTCGCTCAGGTCCAGGCAGCGATGAAAGAAGCGCGCGAACAGCCAAAGAACTTTGACGCGCAAGTTACTGCTGCCAAGCTCGAGTACCAGGTGCAGCGATTCGATCAAGCAATCGACTTTCTCTTGAAAGCGAATCAACTTCGCCCTGACAGCTTTGACGTCGTGGCGATGCTGGGCGTGGCGAATATGGACGCGGGGCACTTCGATGTTGCCGAAAAGTGGTATCGCGCAGCGCTGGCAAAGAAGCCCGATGACATTGTCGTTCTGGACGGGCTTTGCGCGGTCTTGCTGAGCAAGGGCGACGCGAAGGCCGCTGAAGTGGAGATCAATAAACTCGCTAAACTCGACCCCTCGAATCAGGACCTCGCCCAATTTGGAGATCAACTGAACTCCCTGAAGAACCCCTCAAAATAGGGTCGTAAATCTGTCAGAACCGCCTGCGGTAGCGGGCGGTTGATCCAGGGGTATCAAGCAGGTCGGACCAATAGATCAACCGCCCGCTACCGCAGGCGGTTCTGACAAGAAATAACGCTTATGGCTGAGGGCGAGGACGCGGCGGGGATGCTGAGGGAGATGGTGCACGCTTGCCGGTGTGATACTCCGGCCCGCAATACTTCTTCGGCTCCTGCCCAATAACAAAGGTCCTGGTGCGAATCACGGGACAAGAATCCACCGCAATCAATCCAGTAGTCGGATCGATGTCCAGGGTAATCGTTCCTTCCAGCTTCGTTGGAGCATCTTCCGCGGAGAGGTCGCGTCCTTCGCCTTTTAGTTGCCTGCGGGGCGACGGTGAGGGCGACGGCAGGGGCAAGGGTCCGGGCTGATAGGCTGGAGCAACTTCTAACGGAGGTGGCTCTCCACCCTCCGGCGTCGGCGTTTCCTCAACAATCTCTACGGTGTCGGGGTTGGGCGCGGTGCCATTGATGAACAGCTCCGTGCGTTTGTTGACATCGTCGGCGGACGCAAGCTTGCCGGTCAGAGTATCTATGTTCACCTGCTGAATTCCTTCGGGCATTTGCCAGTCGCCGGCCCATTCCGGATGCGTGGCGAGCGCCACACTCATGAAATCTGCCCAGATCGGCAAGGCCGAGTTTGCGCCCGTCAGTCCCAATTGCGAACCATCGTCGAACCCTACCCAGACAACGCAGACAAGATTCGGCGTGTAACCGGCGAACCATCCGTCGCGCGAGGTGCCGGTCTTGCCGGCGACGTTTCCCTTGAACCCGCGAGCACGCACCTGCGCCGCCGTGCCACGGTTGATGACGTCTTTCATGAACGACGTCATCACATAAGCCACGTCCGGTCGCAGCACCTCACTCTTCTGCCCGGTGGGTGCGGCAATGGTAACTCCTTTGCCCGTTGTGATGCGGTTGATGGCAATGGGACTGGTTCGTGTTCCGTTCGCGGCGAACGCAGTATATGCGGATGCCAATTGTAGGGGTGTCGCCTCGCTGGTACCCAATGCCATGGCCGGATACGCGCGTTGAACTTTGGGCAGCCCGGCCTTCGCAGCCAAATTCATCACCCGGCCAATCGTTATCTCTGTCGCCACTTCCACCGTGACCACGTTAAGGCTATGCACCATCGCATCGCGCAAGGTTACCGGCTGATAGGAATACTTGTCGCCGAAGTTGCCCGGCGAATATTGCTGGTTGTCATAGGTAAATGTCTTGGGCTCGTCTTTATAGATTGTTGCCGGGGTGATTACCCGTGGCACTGGATCGTAAGCGGTGTTAAGAGCAGTGGCGTAAACGAAGGGTTTGAACACCGAACCTGGCTGGCGCATTGCTTCAGCGCGGTTGAGCTGGCTCTTCGCGTAATCGCGCCCGCCGACCATGGTCACGATTTCACCGGTGTGCGTGTTCATTGCCACTAACGCCGCTTGTAAAGTTCCCGGCTGCACCCGCTTCGCTTCGACGCGATCGAGCACCGCCAACTGCCTGGTGACGGCAGCATAGGCAGCGCGCTGCAAATCCATATCAACGGTCGTGTAGATGCGCAGGTGCTCAGCCACGCCCGGTCCGGCCACCAGATCGCCCAATTGGTTTTGCACGTAATCAGAAAAATATGGCGCGTCGGAAATGTCTATGCGCCCTTTGGTCGGCGCGACCTTTAGCTCGACGGCTTCGGCCTGCGCCGCTTCCTCCTGCGTGATGGCTCCGGTTTCAGCCATTGACTGCAGCACTTGATTGCGCCGCGCCGTCGCCGTTTCGATGTCGTGGTAGGGATTGTAGCGGTTGGGGCTGCGTATTAGTCCGGCGAGAAACGCCGCTTCCGGCAAAGTCAGATTCGTGACGTCTTTGTTGAAATAGGCGGCGGCGGCTTCGCCAAATCCATTGATGGAAAACCCCGATTGTTGGCCCAGGTAAGCCTGATTGCAGTAAAGCGCGAAGATTTGTTCTTTCGTCAGCCGCGTCTCGAGAATAACCGACATATAAGCTTCGGCGATTTTCCTCCGCCAACTTCGCTCGGGAGACAGCAGCAGATTCTTAACTAACTGTTGGGTAATGCTCGAACCGCCCTGGCGCGCCAACGGCGAGTTGGGGTCTGCTTCATAACGGCGCACGAAGGCGCGCACTATGCCGCGAATGTTGACGCCGTAATGTTCAAAGAAAGAGCGATCCTCGGTGACGGTTATCGCTTTGATCAGGTGCGGCGGCAGATCGTTGAAGCCGATGACCTTTCGCTTTGCCCGCTCGCGTCCTGTCACGGAGCTAATCAGTTCCGGCTCGATTTGAGCTCTATCGAGATGTCCGTTTCCGTCGGCGTTAGTGATCGAAACGATGCCTTTACCAGTGCGCGCAAACTGTGCGCGCAGACGGGGAAAAGAATGCGCGCCGTCAACAGTCGCGTCTTCTCCGGGAACGATGTCCAGACTCGGTCCATTGACGACATAACGACCCCGCGCGCTTTCCCCTTGCTGCCCCTGCTCGACGTAGCCGGCCCGTTTTAGATAAGCTACCAGATCCTCTTCTGAAATATTCTGACCGGTGCGGAGCTGTTTTGGCGACGCATAGATTCCCGCTGATCGGGTGAAGACTTCCCCGCTGAGCAGATTGTCTATTCGCCGCGACAGGATCATCCAGTAGTAGACAAGAACGCCGATGAAAACTATCGTGAGGACCGCAACCGGAATGATGACGTATGGCTGTAACACAAAACGCTTCACCCGCCGGAATTTGGTTTTCTCCGGCTCTTCAAGAGCTACGATACGTGGCGGCCTTTGCAGGCGCTTGCCGTCGCGCGCGACGGGTGGAACTCGGTTTTCAGGCGGATGGCGAATAGGCATGGATTAAATCAGATAGTGCCGGCGAACGATGGCCCTGAGGGGTGGGCGCTTCAGTCCATGATGCCTCAAAAGGCCACGTTCAGCCAGGTGGCAGTCTACTACAATTGACACCTATCTCCGCTTTTCGTTAACGTCAACCAACCTGGCCACAGTTAGATGCGGGAGTCATCGCGTAGGTTTTATGCCGTCTGCTTCCCGAGCTTCGAGGAGAAGTCGTTTTCGCATGGCCTACGCGCTGGGCGCGCTGGTGACAGTCATTGCGCTCGGCACGGTCGGATTTCACTTTATCGAGCGCGTTTCCCTGCTGGATAGCCTGTACTTAACGGTGCAGACGGTAACGACCGTTGGCTATGGCGACATCTCGCCGAAAACGTCAGCCGGACGTATCTTTGCGGTGGTCTTTATGCTGGTGAGCGTTAGCATGGTTGCTTACGTTTTATCCAGCGCGGTGCAGTCAATCGTTCAATCCGAGTTGATAGCGACATTTGGGCAGCGACGTCGCTCGAAAAAAATGAGCAAGCTTCGCGACCACTTTATTATCTGCGGCGCCGGACGCGTGGGCTCCCAGTTGGTTCGTCACATGCAGCGGGCGGGCGAAACCTTCGTCGTGATTGAGAAAGAGGAGGCGAAGGTGAATGAGCTGAGCGAGGGCGGCACAACGGTCCTGCTGCGAGATGCTACTCGGGAAGATACGTTGCGCGAGGCGGGTGTCGAATACGCGCGGGGACTGGCAGCGTGTTTGCCGGACGATGCGGACAATGTATATGTCGTGCTGACTGCGCGTGACATTAATCCCCGACTGCATATTGTGGCGCGGGCCGCTGAGGAACAGGCCGAACCCAAGTTGCTTCGCGCCGGGGCTAACCGCGTTGTGGCGCCGACGATAATCGGTGGCCGTCAGTTGGCTATGGCATTGCGCAAGCCGGCCGTAGGCGCCTTCATTGATTCCGTTACCGCCAACGAGCTTGGCCTGGAGTTCGAACAGGTCCTCGTAGGGATCAGCTCGCCACTTGCGGGGCAAAAGCTACGCGCCACGATCAATCGCTCCGAACTGGACGTTGTAATCGTCAGCATCCAACGACAGAGTGGCGAAGTGTTTTTCAATCCCAGCGGTGACACCGCCATTGAACATGGCGATGTGCTCATCGCGATCGGTCGAGCTGAATCGCTGCAGAAGCTGGACGAACTGGCGCGCGGCGTGCAGAGGTAGGCGCCACAGACTTTAATCTGCGAACTATCCCCGGTCAAATTCCACAGACTGAAGTCTGTGCCACTACATTATGAATATTCTAGTAACTGGCGGCAGCGGCTATCTCGGAACACACGTCGTACGATTCTTCGGCGCTCAGGACTTTTCGCGCCGGTCACATCTCGACATCCTCAACCCGGATGATGCCGGACTGGTCGCGGATTACGACGTCGTGATACATCTCGCTGCCTTTCTCAGCCAGGACCCGGCCCAGGCGGAACAGTGTTTTCGTACCAACAGCGAAGGCACCGTCAACCTCCTTCGCCACATGAGCCCAAATTCCGTTTTCATCTATGCCTCTACCAAAGATGTTTACGGATCTTTCGCCGGCGAATATGACGAGGTACCGGAAACCTGCCGCACGGATTACTGCGGCCAGACAGCTCTGGCGTGGTCGAAACTGGTTGGCGAGCGTTACCTTGAGTACTATGCGGAGCAGCGGGGCTTCCGGGCCTGCATCTTTCGACTCTCGACGGTATATGCGCGATCCTCGGATGGAAACGAGTACGGCTTCGTGACTAACTACGTCGAATCAGTAAAGCGTGGTTGGCCTATAACGTTGCCTCTCGGCGGGCAACCCGTTCGCGACATCCTTCATGTGGACGACTTTTCCCAGGCCTGCCGCGCCTTCGTTGATTCGTCGCAGACCCGTGGTCTGTATAATCTTGGCGGCGGGAGGGCGAACGCGGCTTCGCTCCGCGAGATGACGGACCGGATAGCTGAAATAATTCAATGCTCGCCTGTAATCGACAGTGAAGGCGTGCTGCCGGCTCCAGTGCCATTGCACTATATTTCGGATCTGTCGCGCGTCAGCGCTGAACTCGGTTGGGAGCCGCGCATCGGAATCGAAGAAGGACTGCGAAGCTTGATATGAATTCCATCAAAGCAGATCAGGTCAGGCGCGTAGTCGTTCGCGGCGCAAACTGGGTTGGCGACGCAGCGATGACCATCCCCGCTCTACGAGAGTTGCGGCACCTCTTGCCGCACGCTCATATCAGACTGGTTAGTCGCAGTGGTACCGCAGGTTTGTTTACAGACACGAGTTTTATTGATGAGCTGTCGGTTTTCGATCGCAGCGACTGGCGCTCTTTAGGGAATGAAATCGCAGAGTGGAAGCGCGGGCGGTTCGATCTCGCTATTCTTTTTCCGAATTCATTTCAGGTGGCACTAGTCGCCGCCCTGGCGCGCGTGCCGGTGCGGCTGGGATACGCAGCACAGGGCAGGGGATTTCTTCTGACACATTCCCTTCCCTTGCCGGAATGGCGCGGCTCGCGTCACGAAGTCTTCTACTACTTGAACGTCGTATCTGAGCTGGAGCGCCTGCTGAGTGGAACTTCGCAGATGATGGAGCGCGAACCGGATGCGTCGCTCCAGGTCTCCGATGAACGCCAGATCGAAGCAAGCGAGGTCCTGCGGCAAATGGGTGCGCGCGATGGCCACACATTGGTGGCGCTGTGCCCGGGCTCAATCAATAGCCGCGCGAAGCGTTGGCCCGCGGAACGTTATGCCGCCCTCGCTGATCGTTTAATAGATGAGCTCGACGCGGAAGTTTTGCTGATTGGCTCCCCAAGTGAGCGCGATGTTTCAGTCCAGGTTGCGAGCCATATGCGTCGTCATCCGATTATAGCGACGGGCACCACCGATCTATCGAGTGCGACAGCGATGCTGAGTCTGGTAGATCTATTGGTTACCAATGATACCGGCCCGGCGCACATCGCTTCGGCTCTGGGGCGTCCGACGCTGGTGATTTTTGGGCCGACGAATCCGTTGACCACGCCCCCGTTTTCGCCGGTGGGGGAAATCATCCGGCAGCCGCCCGTCTGCGCACCCTGCATGCTGCGCGATTGCCCTATCGATCATCGTTGCATGACAGCCATTTCGCCGGATGAAGTATTCCAGCGCGCGGCCGCGCTTCTGGGAATGTCCGACAAAATTCAACTTGTCGAACTTGTGGGTTCGCGAGACACCGGCGACAAACTGAATCTTGTCGCACACCTGAGATGAAGCGACGCGCTGTGTTCATCGATCGCGACGGCACTGTTTCGGAAGAGGTCGGGTACGTGAATCACCCCTCGCGCTTCCAACTTCTGCCACATTCCGCGGAAGCGATTCGGCTGCTGAACGAAGCGGGCTGGCTGGCCGTCCTGATCACGAACCAGGCCGGCGTGGCGCGGGGGTATTTTTCCGAAGAAATGATCCAGCGAGTGCATGATCGTCTTCAGAGCGAGTTGGCCGGCGAGGGGGCGCGTCTTGACGCCATCTACTACTGTGCCCATCATCCGTCCGTGGGCGAGCCGCCATACCGTTTGGATTGTGACTGTCGCAAACCCAAGCCCGGACTAATTCATCGCGCCGCTTCCGAGTTCGATATCGAGCTGGCAGAAAGCTGGATGGTGGGTGATCGCTTCGGCGATGTTCAACTCGCGCGTAACGCCGGGGCGCATTCCGCTTTGGTTATGACCGGCTACGGCCGCGGCGAGTGGGAACACCAGCGCGGCTCATGGACCATGGAACCTGATCTGGTAGCTGAAGACCTGCTGGAAGCGGTTCAGGAAATCACGGCGGAGGGCCAAAGGCCCGAAATGAAGAAGCTTGGGGGCAGCGCCCCAGGAAAGATGTGATCTTTCCTAAACTATAGCGCTGAAGGCGCGAAATAATAAAAACCGCGGATGTTCTATTTCGCGCCTTCAGCGCTTGGAATCCTTAACGTAGTATACCTGGGCCGTTGGCCCAGGCTTTTACATTTCGCGCCTTTGGCGCTTTTGGTCGCGGGCTCCGCGACCTACTCGAACCAAACTGGACCGGTAGAAGGACGCTTCCAACTTGGAAAGAGGATTTTGTGATCTCAACAAAAGAATCAAAAGCCCTGGCCGACATTGTTCGCGAATTTTCCCGCCGGAAGATCCTGGTTGTCGGTGACGCGATTGCGGATCAGTTTGTTTATGGCAAGATTAGTCGCGTATCGCGCGAGGCCCCCGTTTTCATTTTGCGGCACGAACACACGGAAACAGCGCCGGGTGGCGCCGCTAACTGCGCTGCTAATCTTACGTCCCTGGGCGCCAAGGTGTCTTTGATTAGCGTTGTTGGGAAAGACGGACCGGGTACAGAGTTACTGCAGAAACTGAGCAGTGCCGGCGTGGATTGTAGCGGCGTCGTCGTTTCGCCTGATCACCGCACTACGACTAAAGTGCGCGTACTCGCGGGGCAGTCACACTCTACCAGACAGCAGGTGATTAGAATTGACTACGACGGCGAAACTGATTTCGACTTGAAGCTGCGCGAGCAACTAACTGAGCAAATGAGGGCCGGAGTTCGACACGCCGAAGCCGTGATCATTTCCGATTATGGTTACGGGGTGGGCGACCCTTCTGTTACGCAGACCATTCGCACTGCCGCGGATGGCAGGAGTATTCCGTTGCTGGTAGATTCACGATTTCGCCTGGCGGGCTTTTCCGGGCTCGCCTCCGCGACTCCAAACGAGGACGAATTAGTAAACTTGATCGGCCGCGAGCCTGCGGATGTCCGCGATCTTGAAGCAGCAGGCGGCGAACTCTGTCAGCAACTGGGCTATCGAGCGCTGCTAATTACCCGGGGCAGCAACGGGATGATGCTGATAGAGGCCGAGAAGAAGCCATTGCATATCGCAGCGGTGGGCCCCCACGAACCGGTTGATGTAACCGGCGCCGGTGATACGGTGATCGCGACGTACACGCTGGCCTTGGCGTCCGGCGCGTCATACGCCGAGGCAGCGCACCTGGCAAACCTCGCCGGCGGCATCGTCGTTATGAAACGCGGCACGGCGACAGTGAATCCCGAGGAACTAATCGCAGCGGCGCTGGGGCAGGGCGAAGGCGCGGCCCAGGTTATTGGATTCAGTTAGACTTTGATGAGCCCGGAAACCACCTGGCGGGACGAGCGCGACAACAAGCTCGCGCCTCGAGTTCCAGTTACGCGAGCTGGTTGGCAAGCGTGGCTTTTGCCCCTGGGCCTGTGCTTCGCAGCCCTCGCTTTGCAATCATTGGCCGGGCGCAAACCGCGCTTTGTCGAGCATTACTATAGCCGCACACTTTTCCCGCGCATTGGTCACGCTTTATCCCGTGTCAATGGCCTCTTCGGATTTTCCCTCGCTGAGTTCGTGGTAATCGCCATCGTTCCGATCTTGATCGGAGCTTTGATCTATCAAGGACGCCAGATCTATCTCCGCCATAGGCCGGCACGCAGAATAATTCGGGCGAACTTGCTGACCGCGATTTGGATAGCCGGCGCAGCGATGATCTTGTTCCTGCTCCTCTGGGGCTTCAATTACGAACGTGAGCCTTTGGGAAATAGCCTGGGCCTCGCAAGACGACAGGCCAGTCACGAGCAGTTGGAAATCGTTAGTGCGTGGATTGTCAACGGCATCAATTCCAATTACGAAGCTTCACGCAGTGGGCCAGGCGCTCCCCCGCCTGGTCGGGCTCAGCTCTACGAACTGATCGAGTCTGCATACCAACATGAACCCTTGCTGGCCGGGATCTGTAGCGGTGGCTATGCCCAGGCAAAGCCTGTTCAGTTTTCCGGGTTGATGAGCCGTCTCGGGCTTTCTGGAATCTATTTCCCTTTCACCGGAGAAGCGAATTTTAATGCCGCTCAACCTGATTTCGATCTCCCTTATGTTATCGCTCATGAGAAGGCACACCAATGCGGCTTCGCCCGCGAGGGTGACGCTAATTTCATAGCGTTCCTCGTGTGCTCAAATTCAACGAATGCTTATTTGCGGTATTCCGGATACTTGAACGCCCTGGATGTAGTTTACTCTCTGGCGGCATCAGCGCCCGACGGCTACGGACGGGCCTCCACTATGCTCGACGAAGGTCCGCAAGCCGATTTAAAGGCGCGTTCCGCTTTTTGGGCGCGCTATATGGGGCGGGCCAGCGTGGTGAGCCATCGAATCAACGATTCTTATTTGAAGGCCAACCACATTGCGTCCGGGGCGCGAAGCTATGGCGAGGATGTTGCCTTGATCGTCGGCTATTATCTTACTCGAGCAAATAAATGAACTTCGAAGCTTTGTCACGCATCGTGGATCGGGATCATCTAATCCAGCAGGTGGCGGCCGCGCGCGATAACAACTTAAGTGTGGTATTCGCCAACGGTTGTTTCGATCCTCTGCATGTCGGCCATGTGCGGTACCTGAAGGGGGCAAAGGCTCTCGGCGACGTGCTGATAGTCGGGGTGAACTCCGATCGACAGGTGCGGCGAATGAAAGGCGCGGGCCGGCCCCTGGTTTCTCAGGATCAGCGCGCCGAAATCGTGGCTTCATTATCCGCCGTTGACCTGGTCACAGTTTTCGATGAACCGACCGTCGAGGCTCTGCTTCTCGAGTTGCGGCCTGACATTCATGCGAAAGGTACCGACTACAGCGTGGACACGGTTCCTGAACGCGATGTGGTACGATCCTACGGCGGCAAAGTGGCTATTGTGGGTGACCCTAAGGAGCACTCGAGTTCGGGGTTAATAGAAGGTTTGCTATAGGTAAACCATGGGCCCAGCAGCCATTGCGGGCGGGAACAGACAGGAGATCCGTGGAGTGGAAGAGCGGAACTGCACGCAAATTTGCAGAGACAACCCGAATCTAAATTGCCTCATCGAAGTCGGCACGAAGGCCTGGGTGCGGGCTGATGTCTGGGGAGACGCTGCGGGCACCGCGCCAGCAGTTACGTCGGTACGTGCCTTGGCCTTCGATCGCTTCTTCCGGTATCCGGAACCCCTCAAATCCATCTTCAAAAGAATATCCTGGTTTGCTCGCTTCATTTATGGCCTGCCTATTGGTGTGTTTGAGTTCTCTGAAGCCGAGCACCGTTACGATAGATCTATATCCTCAGGTCGCCTGCGGGAGTTGTCAGGAATTGTCTAGAACCGGGACATGGATGCAGCGCTGGCGCGTGCCGCTGGGGTTTTTCTGCGCGGCGCTTTTCCTTGTGTTTGCCCGGCCCCGCCCTGCGACCCTGATCATCGGAGGGGCAATCGGCGTATTGGGACTTCTGCTGAGGGCCTGGGCTGCGGGCCATATTAGAAAGAACGATGCGCTGGCGACCACGGGCCCATACGCCTACGTTCGAAATCCCCTTTACCTGGGGAGCTTTCTGATCGGTTTGGGATTTACAGTCGCAGCTGCAAGTCTGGGCCTGGGAATTCTCTTCGCCGTCCTCTTTCTGAGCATCTATCTTCCCGTGATGCGCGTCGAAGCAGCAACGCTCATTGATATCTTTGGCGACAGCTACCGCGAGTACGCTCGTCAGGTGCCATTGTTCCTCCCCCGCCTTCTCCCATACCAGAGTGAGGATGCGCGAGCGACTAAGTTCGAAGCGAATCTCTACATGCGTTATCGCGAGTACCGGGCCGCGTTAGGCCTTCTGATAGTTTGGGGCATGTTGCTGGTTAAAGCTTTTTATTTCAAATGAAACTTCTGAGCTCTAAATGTTTAGCCCTACTGACGTGCATCGCGCTGGCTTTTGCGATATGCGCTGTCCCGCCCGTGCTCGGGCAAAGAAGCATGGGTCGGGAGGCGAGAGCCTTCGAAATCGGCGAGGAGCTTGTCTACGAGGCTGAGTTTACTCGGGCCGTGCTACGAAAGTTGGATATCGCCGATTTTCATTTTACTGCCATCCGGGTGACTCCCAGGGACACGATCGGGGGATCCTCATCCAGTCTGCGTCTGACCGGCGACGTTGCCACCAAGGGCTTCTTCAGTAAACTTTTCAATCTGCGTATTCACCAGCACATAGAATCGTCGGTCGATCCGATCGCATTTTCGGTCGTACGCACGAACAAGCTGGACGAACAAGGAAAGCGTGTCAGGGTCAGCGAAGCAGTTTTCGACCGGAGGGTCGGAAGAATTACGTGGACTGAGCGGGATCCAAACCATCCGCAACAGGAGCCGCGCGTCGCCACTGCTGCATTTGCCGGAGCTGTCCAGGACATAGTTTCGGCAATTTATTTTGTGCGTGCGCAACCCCTCGAAGTTGGTAAAGGATTTGAGGTTCAGGTAAGCGACTCGGGCAGAGTTTATGGGCTGCCGGTAACCGTTGTGGAGCGCCGCCGGATGAAGACTGTGCTCGGCAACATTGGCGTCATCCGCCTTGATCCGGAAATATTTGGCGAAAACAGGCTGGTGAGGGGCAATGGCAAATTCTCAATCTGGCTCTCCGATGACGAGCGGCGGATTCCGGTTCGGGCACGTCTCAGCAATTCCACCGGCACATTCGAGATCAAGCTCAAGCGCGTAGCTGCCATTCCTGTTCCCCACTGACTCTGGTTGCAAAGCCACTCTGTCCTCTTGCGAGATTCGATTCCAAAACGCACTCCGTCGCTGGAACGGCCGCTAGTGATAGCTCATCGGGGCGCGTCGTCGATCGCTCCCGAAAATACTATGGCGGCCTTCGAGTGTGCGCTTGCCGAGGGTGCGGACGGTATTGAATTCGACGTGCGGCTGGCGAGCGATGGCGTACCGGTGGTGATACACGATGCTGACCTGCGCCGAGTCGGCATGCGTCAGGGAAACATATCAAGCCTAACATCCGCTGAGTTGGCCGAATGCGAAGTTGGCTCGTGGTTCAATCATCGATTCCCTGCCCTGGCCCGTGAAAGCTATGCGAGCGAGCGCGTGCCGACATTGAAGCAACTGTTCTGTTTCACCGAAGGATTGCAGGCCAGGTTGTATTTGGAGATGAAAGGGGTCAAAAGCGATGATTCTTCGCTTGCCCTCGAAGTCTCGAGCTTAATACGCGATCATTCGTTGGCATCGCGAGTTGTGGTCCTTAGTTTCGACCTTGCCTCAATTCGAGCCTTAAAAGACATCGACCCGAACATTCGCACTGGAGCGCTATTTCAGCCCGGGCTTTTCCGGACCGGCTCCTCCTTTCGTAGAACCAGGATGGTCCGCGCCACTCTTGAGGCTCAAGCGGACGAGATCGCATTGCACCGGCTGCTGGTCTCGCCGCGGGTCGCCCGGCAGGCGCGCGATGAAGGCCTAAATGTGGTTGTTTGGACGGTGGACCAACCCTCCTGGTTTGAAACGGCAAGACAGTTAGGCGTGCACGCGATCATCACCAACAATCCGCGAGCGATGCGCGGCGGCGCCCCTTCCGATCCCCCTGACTAATTCCTTGAAGGTGACGCGTTATTTGTGCGCCCGTGCTAAGAATGCGCTTCTAATGTATTATCCACAGCTTAAAACTTATTCGGAGGAAACTACATAATGCCGGTGGCAAAGGGCGCGGAGATTGCGTCCGCAGATGGAAAATTGGGCGTCCTGCTCGTGGGCCTGGGCGCAGTTAGCACGACCTTTATTGCGGGAGTGGAAGCGATTAAGAAGGGTTTGGCTGACCCGATTGGAAGCCTTACCCAGATGGGCACGATTCGCCTGGGTAAGCGGACCGATAACCGCGTCCCGCTGATTAAGGATTTTGTTCCCCTGGCAAAACTCAACGATCTCGTGTTCGGAGCCTGGGATATCTTTCCCGACTCGGCGTACGAAGCGGCAGTCCATGCCGGAGTACTCGAAAAGGAATTGCTGACAAAGATCAAGACTCCGCTGCAGAAGATCAAGCCCATGCGGGCTGTCTTTGATCAGAATTACGTTAAGCGGCTGACCGGAAGCAACGTCAAGAAGGGCGCCAACAAGCTGGCGCTGGCGCGCCAGTTAATTGATGAGATTACCGAATGGAAGCGCAAGAACAAGTGCGCGCGCCTGGTGATGATCTGGGCCGCCTCAACGGAGATATTTCTGAAACCTCATGCGGTCCACAAGACAATTGAGTCGTTCGAGCGGGCGATGCGCGAAAATCACCGGAGCATTGCGCCCTCGATGGTTTACGCCTATGCCGCGCTAAAGTCCGGCATCCCGTTCGCGAATGGCGCCCCGAACCTGACCGTCGACATTCCTGCACTCAGGAAACTGGCCGAAGACAATGGGCTGCCAATTTGCGGGAAGGATTTCAAGACCGGTCAGACTTTGATGAAGACCATCATCGCGCCGGGATTGAAATCCCGCATGCTTGGACTGCACGGTTGGTATTCAACCAACATCCTCGGCAACCGTGATGGCGAAGTCCTTGACGATCCGGAATCGTTTAAGACCAAAGAAGAGTCGAAGCTATCGGTGCTTGAATACATCTTGCAACCGGAAGTCTATCCGAAGCTTTACAAGGATTTTTCCCACGTTGTCCGAATCAACTATTATCCGCCCCGCGGTGATAACAAGGAGGGCTGGGATAACATCGACATCTTTGGCTGGTTGGGTTATCCGATGCAGATCAAGATCGATTTTCTGTGCCGGGACTCGATACTTGCCGCGCCAATCGTGCTCGACCTGGCGTTGTTTCTCGATCTGGCACAGCGTGCCGGGATTAAAGGCGTGCAGGAATGGCTTTCTTTCTATTTTAAATCACCACAAACAGTGCCCGGACTTTATCCGGAACACGACGTCTTCATCCAATTAATGAAATTAAAGAACACGCTTCGTCATTTGCGAGGCGAGGATCTGATAACACATCTTGGTCTTGAGTACTACGACTAAAGGTTTCCAGCGTATACTTTCTTTACCGGATCGCCCTGCAGCCTGCCACTTGTAATTCTCTTCGCCGGGTCGAAGGTAAAATGAATCGCTGTTGGATCACGACGGTGATCTGATAACTTCGGCAACCTTTCCCCATCGACTTCCGAACCTTTTGCGCACTGCTACTAACCTTTAGCTACATTTCTCCGCCCTCAACAATCCAATTTTTCGTTCGGCCACAGTATTTGTCAGTGTTTCTCTGCCAGGAATTGTCAGCGGCGGCAGTTGCCTTGAGCCGGCGAATGGTGATGATTCGCTCCTGTTAAGCATATTTTGTGGTGACATTTGTGTCGATGTCGTATATATAGCGTCTGCGCGATTTTTGGCGGGAAACGGGTTAGAAGTCGAAGCCAACCCGCGCCGCCGGCCTGCGCATCAATGGGGGCAGCGGATCGTTCTTTGCTTGAGCGAAGCTTGGATGGCTCCAGAAAGACTTAAAAACTGGACTGCCGTATGAGCCTGGACTTGAGGAGGACGACCATGATTGCTGAAATGGACATCGAGATGGAAAACGCGAACGAGATAAAAGAGACGGTCTTCCTCGACCCTGATCAAAAGAGCCCGCGCGCTCAGGATTTCGAGGAGCGGCTTTCGGCCCGCATCGTCGGACAGGAGCGGGCGGTGCGCCGCATGAGTGGCTTATACCAGATATTTTTGGCCGGCATGAGCCCGCCGAACCGGCCAATCGGTACCATGCTGTTCCTCGGTCCGACCGGCTCTGGCAAGACCAGGGTTATCGAAGCAGCCGCCGAGGTCCTTTTTGGCGATCCAAATGCGATTGTTAAGATCGACTGCGCAGAGTTTCAGCATTCACATGAGATTGCGAAATTGATCGGTTCGCCTCCAGGGTATTTGGGCCACCGCGAAACCTCGCCCATGCTGACACAGGAAAACCTGGATCGCATGCATACCGAGGAGCTGAAACTTTCGCTTATCCTCTTTGACGAAATCGAAAAAGCTTCGGACAGCCTTTGGCAGTTATTGCTCGGTATTCTCGACAAGGCCACATTGACGCTTGGTGATAATCGACGTGTTGATTTCACCCGGACGATGGTGGTCATGACGTCAAACCTGGGCGCTCGCGAGATGTCTGAATTGATATCCGGCGGCATTGGCTTTCACAGTGGCAAGAACGTCAAAAACCCAAACGACAACGAAGTGGACCAGAAGATCTATCGCACCGCGGTTGATGCAGCCAAGCGCAAGTTCTCGCCTGAATTCATGAATCGAATCGACAAGGTGGTGGTCTTCCGATCGCTGAAGGAACATCATCTTCGCGCTATTCTCGATTTGGAATTGCAATCCGTTCAGAATCGAGTGATGTTGTCTGCGGGAACTAAATTCGTATTCCATTGCTCGGAAGCCGCCAAAGATAAACTTTTGAAGGAAGGAATCGACTACAAGTATGGCGCCCGCCATTTGAAACGTGCTATCGAACGGTTTCTGGTCTATCCGCTTTCAAACCTCGTGGCCACCGGCCAGGTCGGCCTGGGTGATCTGGTCGAAGTAGACCTGAGTCAGATTACCAACAAGCTGATCTTTTCCAAGCAATCCGGCGGCGCTTTGATTCATGAGTTGACGGACGTCAGGGAGGAACCGGAGCAAACCGAATCGAAGTCCGGCGGAGTTGGCGTTCCGATTCCGCAAACCAAGGCCGCGAGAAAAGGACAGGGTCGCGGCGAAAAGACTGAAAACTGAGACTCTGGTAAGCGCCCTGGCAAACTAAAAGCGCCGGTCTGAATAGGCCGGCGCTTTTTCTTTTATGGCAACTATGTGCGGAACAATTGAGCCACTAGGTCACTGAACGGGATACGCCCTTCTGAATCCGGCGCAGAGCTTCCTGGGCCGCGCGAGAAAGATAAGGGTCAGGCGCGGTCAAGGCCAAGCGCAACGCAGACTCAGCTGATGGGTCGCCTATCAATCCAAGCGCCTGCGCGGCCTCGCGTCGTAAGTCCTCGGCATTCTTTTCGTCTAACAACGCGCCTATCAAGGCCGGGACACCTGCGCGATCGCCGATTTGTCCCAAAGCGCGAGCCGTCGCGCGCAGGACAAATTCATTTTCTTTCTTGCCACCAGACTTCTTATCTTTTCCCGGTTTACCCGATAGAGCACCACGATTCAGTATTGCCGCTAAAGGAACGACCGCCGCCGGTTGTCCGATTTGACCAAGGGCAACGGCAGCAGCACCTCGGACACCGTCTTTCTTGTCGCTGGATAGACTCGCGGTCAAAGGCTCAACCGCGCCCCGGTCCCGGGTTGCGCCAAGCACGTACGCTACCTCCTGGCGAACAAATTCAGACTTGTCGTTCAAGAGCGGAATGAGCGCCGCAACGACTTCGCTGGCGGAAAGACCTCCGAGTGCATGCGCGGCTGTAGCCCGGACTATGACCTCCGGATCATTCAAAGCACCCAGAGCGACTCTTGAGCTCTCGGCGCGCTTTAAGTTGCCGAGATGCACGAGCGCGTCACGTCGCTCTTCGACTTCGGCTGAGGAAAGCCTTCGACGCTGGTTTTCAATTTCACGTTGCAGCGGAGTCAACCCGGAACTCATGGAGCCGCTGCCCTGGGCAAACGCCAGGTGGCCGGTGAAGAATGGTGCCGGCGTTATGCAGACAGCAAGACAAATTGATAGGAATCGAATTGTTTTCATAGCCGGAACGCCCGCCTCATTCGTTGCTCTTCCAGTTCTCTTATGCCCGAGCCGGCATCGAACCAGCGCGACGTTCCGCCCGGCGTCGGGTGGCTTCCCATTCAAAAGCCTGTCTGGCTCGCCGGTTCTCGCGGGCTTCAGCCAGCAAGGCGATTAGTTCGTCCTCCCAGAGGCCGGGCGCCACGCTGGCCCGGCGCATGGATTCAATAATTCCGATGTAATCCAGGACCTCTACAACCTCGGTATCGCTAAGAGAATCCAGTTTGACGGCGAGATGTTGGCGTTCGGTTAATCGCTTAGCCATCTCTTTGCTCCTACGCTGTGCAAAGCGACGGCCAAGAGCTTTTCAAAATCAGTGGGGCGTTTTGAAGGCCGTCGTTGGATTAAGTTTCGCTTGAGGAATTATGATCGCATTTCTCCTGGATAATTGGGCGGAACACGTGCGCTCTCCCCGATGCCTTGAAGGGTCGTGCGCTGGCAATATACAGGATGCGCGTCGACACGCACAAGGCTTCTTCAAGTGGTTATAGTCGAGAGTACTGCGTTGACTCTATCCGGCATCAATCTTCGAAGCGACAGCATGCACTGTATCGATGATCAAAACCGCAATCGGCGGGCAAAGAAGAACATTTGAAACAAGCAGTGACGTGTTCGAGTAGGCCAGGGCGCCCGATTGTGCGACTTCCCCCCGATGCCCGAACAAGAGGGTCAGATCGGCGAAGAAATCCTGCGCATGCCAGCCCAGGAACAAGCCGAGTCCCAGGCTGACAACAAAACCGCCAATCAAAAAAGCATAAGCAGAAACTCGAGTAAATCGCTGTTCCGGCAACTCCTCGCCGGAAATAATCGAAGCCTGGATCGGCTCGGGACGATAGGTATAGTGTGCAAGATATTCGCGCAACCTTGTGGCCAGATGCCAGATGCCGACCAAAAACAAGGCGATGACGACCGAACGGCCTGCAACACTAAGCACCTGCCACAAAGGTGGCTTGATCATAGCTACAAAGAACGTAGACAAAAATAGCGATACGGTCGTGAACACAGCGCGCTGCCGTTCGAGGTTATCGCGCCGGTCCCTTTCCAACAACTGGTTGACGACCCTATCCCATTTAGTCTGGGCGGCCAGGTTGCGGGCGCGCTGAGCGTGCGGATTGTTCGAATGAAGAATGGAAGAGCTAGTTCTCTGATTGAGCTGCGCGTCGAGGTGTGCGCGTTCCTGTGGATCCGTTAGGGAGTGATATGCCCGAGATAAAAGTGCGAATTCCCGTGCCGCCTTTTCCGATCCCCGATTGACATCGGGATGACGCATGCGCGCCAGCCGCCGGTAGGCGGATTTAATTTCGGCGATCGTCGCCGTCTGTTTCACGCCGAGGACTCTGTAGTAGTTCATCAAAACCCTGGCTCCCGAAGGTGAAAACTCGCTCAGCGGCGGGGTCTGCTCCCTCTGATACTATATCATTTCTTTTTCACAGGTCAGCGCTCAAATCGCGGGTTACAAAGCTGGCACGGCCTCCTATACAGGTCGGGAACTCAGTGGGACTATCGCTTTAAGAAAGGAAAAGAAAGGAAGGAGATTAGTGAGGAGGACGCCAAAAGGAGCGGTGCTTCTTTCCTCGAGCCGCCCTCGAGGGGGGCGAGGACATTTTTTAGTGGCGACCACCCCTTTGGCTGGGGGTGGCCTTCTGTCAGCAACGACCATGCCAAATCCATTGCTAGACAATGCTCCGCAAAATGCCTCTTCGAAAATCTTTTACGCCCGCTTCAGTGCACATTTGTCTACAGGCCGTCCACTGATGGATACACAATTGAGCAAAATCCTTTAAGCGGCCGCTTCGTCGTCAGCTGCCTTTCCGCGCGCGTCACGCTCGATGAAATTGATCAGCGCGCGCACGGCCGTGCCAGTGGGCCCTTTGGACCGGTAGGGTTTGGCATCTTCCCCCCAGGCCGTTCCCGCAATGTCGAGGTGGGCCCAGGACACGCCATCGGCAAACTCTTTAAGGAACGCGGCCGCCGTGATTGTCCCGGCCCTGCGCCCGCCAACATTTTTTATGTCCGCTATATCGGACTTGATTTGCCTGGAATATTCCTTATCGAGCGGCAACTGCCAGAATTTCTCGCCCACTTCCTGCGCAGCTTCAATTAACTCATCAATCAAGGCCTGGTCAGTGCCCAGGATTCCTACGTTGACGTCGCCCAGCGCTACGGAGACTGCGCCGGTGAGCGTTGCCATGTCGACTATTCGCGTAGCGCCAAGTGTCTTGGCATAAGAAATCGCGTCGGCAAGAACAAGCCGGCCCTCGGCGTCGGTATTTATTACTTCGATGGTTTTTCCCGTCATGGCAGTCACCACATCGCCGGGCTTGGTAGCTTTACCGGAGGGAAGATTCTCTGAGCAGGCCGCGATCCCCAGCACGGACAAAGGCGGTTTCAACTGGGCGATGGCGCGCATTGCACCGATCACAGTTGCTCCGCCCGTCATGTCGTATTTCATCAACTCCATGTTCTCGCCCGGCTTCAGCGAGATGCCGCCCGAATCGAACGTGATTCCTTTGCCCACCAGCGCCAACAAGTCAGTCTCTGGCGGCTCAGCCGAATATGGTGGAGTGTATTTCAGTACAATCAATTTTGCGGGCTCATCTGAACCGCGCGAGACGCTTAATAACGCTCCCATACCTTCCTGCGTCATGCGCGATTCATCGAGGACGTCAATACTAAGGCCAAACTCATTTGCCATCTCCCGAGCACGCTCGGCCATGCCGGTTGGCGTCAAATGCCCGCCGGGCTCATTTGCCATGTCCCTGGTTAAATTAAGCGCTTCGCCAACAATGCGTCCGCGTTCGACACCACGGTTCAAAGCGTTCTCGTCCCCGCCTTCCACCACGACGACCAATCGTTCAATCTCCCGCTTCTCTTTGTCCTCGGTGCGATACTTATCGGGTTCGAAGATTCCTATGAAAGCGCCTTCGACGACGGTGCTCGCCACTTTCCCGGCGTCGCCTTTTGCGCGCGGTACGATTGCGATAGTCTTGACGCTCTTGCCTCTAAGAAAGCGAATTGCGGTTCCTGCCATTTGCGAAAGTGACGCTGCGCCATAATCCTCCTGCTGGCCTACTCCCACCAGTAACAAGCGCCGCGCTTTCAATCCATTGCTGTTTGAAACATGAAGATAGGCGGTCTCGCCCTCTTTTCCCTTTAGCTCCTCAGACTCCAGCACCGAACTCACCAGGCCACCAGCGGCTTTGTCCAGCTCTTTCAATAAGCCGTCTTCCGTTTTCTCTCCCTGAAATACCGGAACCACCAAAGCCTGCACGTCGGCTTCGTTGTAGGATGCCGAACTTCCCTGGACTTCCATTCTTAGTCGTCTCCTTTTTCCTATCGTTGCCGTTCTTTCAATTGCGCCCGTGTTTCACGATCGACGGTGCGCCGCATTTCGGTCTCGCGCTTATCGTAAAGTTTCTTTCCTTTTGCCACTCCAACCTCGAGCTTCACGCGACCACCCTTCAGGTAAACCCGGGTAATCACCAAAGTCATCCCCTGAATTGCGGCGGCTTGTTCCAGCTTGTCGATCTCTCTGCGATGCAATAACAGTTTGCGCGTTCTGAGCGGATCGTGGTTCGCCCGGTTGCCATGCGAATACGGAGAAATGTGCGCATTGAACAACCAGGCCTCGCCGTCACGCACTGCGACATACGATTCCTTCAGCTGAACGCGGCCCGCCATTACGCTCTTTACCTCTGTGCCCGTCAGCGCCACGCCGGCCTCATACGTCGTTGCGATATGATATTCATGAAATGCCCCGCGATTAGTAGCCAGGACTTTTTCGTCGTTAGCGGCCGGCATCAGGAAACGTCATCTCAGATTCGAACTATTCGAACTATTCGAACTTTAGAATCTCCCAAAGTAAATCGTTCAGCAGCAAAAGTCGAGACGACCTCGCTCGGACTCTTAAATCAGGTTTAGCCAAACTCGCCGCGCAAGGGCCTGGCCATCAATTCGCGCGCTGCGTTTGCTGCGCTCTTGCCTTCGTACAACACGCTGTTCACTTCATTGGTAACGGGCATCTCGATTCCCAGCCGATCACTGAGCTGTTTCACCGCTCGAGTGGTTCGCACTCCTTCGGCCACCTCGCGCATGTCCGCGAGAATTTCCGCCAGTGCCCGGCCTCTTCCCAGTTCCTGGCCAACAAAGCGGTTGCGCGACAAACTGCCCGTACAGGTTAAGACCAAATCGCCGAGGCCGGCCAGACCCATCAACGTCTCCATCTTCGCTCCCTGGGTCGTCGCAAAGCGTGCTACTTCTGCCAACCCGCGAGTAATCAAAGCCGCCACGCTGTTGCTGCCGAAGCCCAGACCCACCACCATCCCCGCGGCGATGGCCATTACATTCTTTACCGAACCACCGAACTCCGTGCCTACCACATCGGGGCTGCGGTAAATTCGCAGATTGCCAAAACTCAACTCCCGTTGCACGATGCTGCTGTCGTTCTCATTTACACTTGCGGCTACTATTGCGGTTGGATGGCCCGCAGCGACTTCTTTTGCGAAGGACGGTCCCGACAGACAAACGAAGTGCGGTGGAAACCTGCTACCAATTTCTTCTGCGACTACCTCCGAAATCCGCTTGCCGGTTTCATTCTCAATACCCTTACTCGCGCTGACGAAGATCATCTCCGGCTTGAGGTCCGGCAACATTCTGCCTAAAAGTTGGCGCATAGCATGCGATGGTGAAGCCAGAATAACCAGCTCCGCCGCCTGCAACGCCTCAGTCAGTTCGCCGGTAGCGACTACGTTCTCAGGAATCTGATGCGAAGCAAGGTAGATTTCGTTCTCGCGCCGCAAATTGATCGACCCAACCACCTCTCGGTTGCGTGACCAAAGGCGCACCTGGTGTCCGGCGCGCCCGGCCATGATGCCGAGCGCAGTACCCCAACTGCCACCACCGATAATCGCCACTCTTCTCATGCTTCACAAATCATTTGAACCTGGATTCTGTTCCCCCAATCAATCGTCGAATGTTCGCCCGATGCGCAAACACTATTAGCAAAGCTCCGATGGTTGCCGCTGTGATCAGAGGCGCCTGATTAGGAACAGGATTAATCCAAACACCCCGCAGCCATACAAAAAATGGAATCGTCGCGGCCGCCACAATGGAGCCCAGTGAAACGTAACGCGTCGTCAGGATAATCAGCACGAAGATCAGTGCCGACATTCCCACCGCGATCGGCGCAAGCATCAGAAAGACTCCCAAACCCGTAGACACACCCTTACCGCCGCGAAAGCCAAGCCATATCGGAAAGCAATGGCCGATGATCACAGCGATGGCAGCGGCAGCAATCCACCAATCGGTCTGAACAGTTGAACCTCTCTGTCCTTCCTGCGCCAGGACAGCAAGACCCAGAATCCATCTGGCAATCAAGATCGCCGCCGCACCCTTAGCTGCATCCAGCAGTAGTGTGATGATTCCAAAAACCTTTCCAGCCTGGCGCGATACATTGGTCGCGCCTGTTCCCCCGGAGCCCGCCGCCCGCACATCCGCGCCTTTGCCTGCGCGCACGAGCAGATACCCGAAAGGGATCGAGCCCAGGAGGTACGCGATTAATATTACGAGCAGGGGGCGAACCATAACGGTCAGCGGATGAAACCAAAGGTCAAAACTTGAACTCGTTACCAACTCAAATTAACCTTCGTCTCAATAGATCGAGCACCGCCTGCGATGCACGCCAGCGGACGAGATGACGATCGCCCGGCAACGTCAGCCGCCGATGCTCCGTGTGCGCGTCATCGGCGAGAGCGACGAACACCAGGCCCACCGGCTTTTCCTCTGTGCCGCCATCGGGCCCCGCGATGCCCGTGACCGCCAATCCAAAATCTGTTCCCGCACGTTCGCGAACTCCTTCAGCCATCGCCTCTGCCACCGAAGCGCTGACCGCGCCCTCGGCGAGGATTAATCTCGCATCGACACCCAATAGTCTTGTCTTTGAAGCGTTCGAGTAAGTGACTACGCCTTCGACGAAATATTTCGAAGAGCCGGGCACGTCCGTAAGACGCTGCGCAATCAGCCCGCCCGTGCAGCTCTCGGCCACGGCTACAGTGAATCCGCCCACTGACAACTTCAGCCCCACAACCTGCTCCATTGTCTCCCCGCGGAAAGCAAAGATTGCATTGCCGAGCTTGTCCTCTATCTTTTCAGACAGGTCATCGAGCAGTGTCTCGGCTTCTGCTTCGCTTCTGGCATGCGCGCTCAGGTGTATCTCAACTTCGCTGCTGTTGAAAAGAATCGTCGTCTGCGGATTCTGGTAGCGCGTGTATATCGGAGCAATCTTCTCGTCGATCGCGGATTCACCCATACCGGCGACACGCAACACGCGCCGGGCAAAACGAACATCGCCGGACTTCTCCGCCAATCGCGGCTGCACAAACGATTCGAACATCGGTTGCATCTCTCGCGGCGGCCCGGGAAGAAGAGCTATGGCGCATCCTTCATGCTCCAGGTAAAGCCCGGGCGCACTGCCATTGGGATTATCAAGAACGTCGGCGCCGTCAATCACCATCGCCTGACGGGAATTTCTTTCCGGCATCGTCATCTTGTACTGGGCAAAGCGGTCTCGTATTTCACGCAGCACGCTCTCGTTCAGCACCAGCCTCCGGCCCAGCGCCCGGGCTGCGACCTTACGCGTTACATCGTCTTCAGTTGGCCCCAGGCCGCCGGTGGTAATCACTACGCGCGAACGCTTGACCGCGTCCTTGATCGCTTCCTCCAGGCGCGCGTCGTCGTCCCCGACAATCGTTTTCACTTTGACGTCGATGCCGATGCGATTGAGTTGTTCGGTGAGCCAGAGGCTGTTGGTGTCGGTGCGGGTCGGGGCCAGCAGTTCTGAGCCGATGGCGATAATTTCAGCAGTCAGCATGGAGGACATTTATTTACCACAGAGGCCAGAGAAGAAGAAATCGTAAAGGCGGGTAGTGCTGCAGTTTGCCCGGAATAAACACAACGCGCTCACTAAAAGCGCCAAAGGCGCGAAATGTGAAAGCCTGGGCCAACGGCCCAGGAAAAGCACCTCAAGGATTCCAAGCGCTGAAAGCGCGCAATAGACATGTCGTTCTTACTATTTCGCGCCTTCAGCGCTTCTGGTTTAGAAAGATCACATCCTTCCCCGGGGCGATGCCCCGGGCTTTTGCATTTCGGGCCTTTGGCCCTCACCTGCGCTGCTAGGGAACGCTCTCCCACGCAACTGGCCGAACTGCATCAGCCCTTAAAGGCGCTGTTCTTGTCGATTCTCTGCCAGGTCGCTTATAGTCAATCTTTTTCAAACAAGGACAATTATGCCGAAGCAATCCTATTACATCGTAGCGCTGCCCGGTGATGGAATCGGGCCAGAGGTCTTAGCGTGCGCCCTGAACGTCTTGAGCACTGCGGGCCAATTGTTTGGAATCGATTTCCAGGTGGAAGAGATTCCATGTGGGGGGCACTACTACGCCCAGCACGAGACAGAATGGCCTGAGGGTTCTTTTGAAAAGTGCCAGCGAGCCGACGCGGTCTTGCTGGGCGCAGTTGGACATGAGGTTCACGGCAAAACGGTTTTCACGAGGCCAGGCAAGCCATATCCAGAGCCACAGTTAGCGGGGTTCGCTCAGGTAATTCTCAATCGACAAAAGCTCGGGCTCTACGCTAATGTCCGTCCCGTGAAACTTTACCCGGGCGTTAAGCACAAGATTCACGGCGAGCTGAAAACGGTTTGGGACCCCGACAAGGTCGACTACGTGGTGATTCGCGAGAATACCGAGGATGCCTACACGGGCGAGACCAACCTGATTCCAGACGGCCGGACCACGCCAATAAAAATCACTCGCCAGGCAACAGAGCGCGTAGTACGTTACGCCTTCAATCTGGCACGACGCCGCGCTAAGCAGCACAAGGTCACCTGCGTGGACAAGTCAAATATCATAGGTGCACATCGCTTCTTCCGCGACGTTTTTCGCGAAGTCGGAACGCTCGAGTTCCCTGAGATCAATCTCGACTACGCTTATGTAGATGCGTTCTGTCAGTGGCAGATTCGCAATCCTGAATGGTACGACGTGGTGGTTGGTCCGAATCTTGTCGGCGACATCATCAGCGATAATGGTGCGACCACGGCAGGCGGCCTCGGCCTTGCAGTTGGCGGCAATATCGGCGATGAGCACGCGATGTTTGAGCCGATTCATGGGAGCGCCCCGAAACATGCCGGAAAAGACAAAGCGAATCCTCTGGCAGCGATCCTGTCAGTGCAGATGATGCTGGACTGGTTGGGCACACGACACGCAGACGATCGATTGCAAAGGGCCGCGCAGGCGATCGAAGCCGCAGTAGCGGCACTCCTCAGCGAAGGAAGAACGCTAACGTATGATTTGATCGGAGAAGCGAAGGCGTCACGCTGCAGCGAGGTCGGCGCCGCAGTCGAAGAGAAGCTACGGATGATGACCTGAGGACAATCACCGCTTGCTTTCCAACCGCGCCTCGATCTTCGGCAGGCTGGCGAGCATAACGTCGCCTACGATCTTCAGACTCTTCCCGGATATTTTATCGAGCGTGTCCCCGGCGGTGTGCCAGTACTCTTCGCCACTGGGGGACCGGTAGTTGCTGAGCTGGATTATGTCGAGCGCATCGATCCCGGCACGCAGAAACGGCTCGTGGTCGTCACCGCCCACGCCTTCGATGCGGTCCTCAAAAATAGATCCGTAGCCCAGTTCCCTTGCGGTTTGCCAGACGATATCCAGCAGCCATGTCGAGCTTAGGTCGTCACGCCCGAAATTGAGGTCCTTGTAACCGATCATATCGAGCAGGATCATGGCCCGCACGCGCGACAATTCGTTCCGGTTTTCAAGTTGCTCGACATAGCGGCGGCTGCCGTACGTATTGTCCGGCAGCGGAGTCTTCGGATCGGCAGGGTTCGCATTGTGACATTGTTCCCATTCCTCGCAGAACGACTCTTCGCCGTCGAAGAAAACAAACCAGTACGTGAAGCGCCGATCGGTTTTTGCCGTCGCCATCACGCGAGCTAATTCCATCAGGACGGCTGTCGAAGATCCAGCGTCGTTCGCTCCTACAAAACGAAACTTCTTAAACAGTTTCGTGTCGTAATGACTGGAAATAATGATCACGTTATGGGAGGGGGTATCAATAAACGAAGGAGGAACCGAAGGAGGAAGCTCCGCTGTAATATTGACCAGCTTCTTGGCGCCGAGAGGAGTCCTAGGATGGAATTCGTCTGTACTGACTTTCAACCCATAGGATTTCAGTTCGCCGATAATGAAGTTGCGTGTCTGTTCGAGCTGAGCCGATCCGCCCGGACGAGGACCAAACTCGACTTGTTTACGAACCAGCGTCAATGCCCTCTCGCTGTCGAAAGGCGAACTGGCAACGGTCGCTGAACTCGCAGGAGAAGGAGCCGGTGCCGTGTTCGCTGAATTCGCTCCGGGCCCCTGTTTGGATCCGCCCGGGCAACCGACAAAAGCGAAAGAAAAGACGAGAAGCAGCGTTAGTGTGACATGCCGTCGCGCTTCGCCATCAGAATTCACAAAGATCGCCCTTAATCTGGTTATCCTATTCATTCTGGTTTGCGACCATCTGTAATGCAGTTTCGAACTTGGAGGCTGGGTTTTACTGGGAGCGCGGGCGCCCTCGCTCGCATCGTAGCGCAGGCCCGAACTTTTCCAAACATAATGACCGTGTCTTCCGTCATTCTTCGCGCTTCGCGCTCATTGCGGGCGAGGGCGCCCGCGCTCCCAGTACGCGAAGCTTAGAAACCCAAACTGCATCAGTACGCCGAAATTCCATTCGATTTGCGAAAGGATTATTTCAACCTATCCGGAATGCCGTGCGGTGGCGACGCGCGGAGAAGCTTTCGCCCCAGTCTTCTTCTCGATTTCCCGCTCCTGCCGTCTGCATTCCGCGCATATTCCGATAATCCGCAGCAGATGCTGGGTCACTTCAAACCGATGCTTCGCGGCCATGGCATCCTGAATCGCTTCGAGCTCGGCGGAAAAGAATTCGATGATCTTTCCGCAGCGGGAGCAGATCATATGGTCATGGTGCTGATGCTTGTAGCTATGCTCATAATGCGTGCGGCCATCACCGAAGCGAACTTCCCTGGCCAGACCGGCTTCCGATAAAAGTTTCAAGGTTCGATAGACGGTGGTCTGGCCGATATTCGGATCCAGCTCGCGTACCAGGCGATAAAGATCTTCGCTGGAGAGATGCTTTTCAGTGCGCAAAAAGACATCCAGAATCAGATCTCGCTGCGAAGTACGCTTCAAGCCCTTTTTCTGGATATGCTTGAGAAAAACTTCCTGCTCTTCGGTCATCTATGTTAGTCAGGCAGCAGACTCCTAGGGAAGACACAAGCATTCTACCACCTGGTTGAGATCCTGAGGAATTCACATTTCCCTTCGCGGTTTACTGCCTACTGCTTCCTGCCTACTGCCGACTGCTTTATGCTATCTTCACACGCTGTGCCGGGGTGGCGGAATGGCAGACGCTACGGACTTAAAATCCGTTGACCGAAAGGTCGTGCGGGTTCGACTCCCGCCCTCGGCACCAACCATTTCAATGACTTACAAACAATCATTATTTGAATCCGAATTTGCGCACCGGAGTTAACTCCGTTGCGCATCTCGTTTTTGTTCAAATTGCTGAGAAAAATCACTTCCTGACGGCGTCGCGCGTAGCCCATCGCTGATCAGTCTCATCGCATCATTCATATACAAGAGACCCGGTGTTTCATTGCTTTCACTTACTGCGGCACTGCCAGCCGATGTATTAAATCGTGAAATCTTGGATCGGCATGGAGAGGACCGAACTCCGGCCACACGTTGAGGAAAACCAGGTGAAACGAATGTTCCTTGTATGCTCGCTCCAGCAGTTGCAAGGCCCGCTCATTTTGGCTGAGTGCGACATAGATGGCGGCGACTTCATATGACGATACATAGCGGTGTCTTGAAAGCTCCTTCAACTCCTCAAGTATTTTAGTTGCTTCATCTTTCCTGTTAGCCTTCGCGTAGGCGTAGCCGAGGGCCGCCTTCATCAACGGACACCCGCCTGACAGAGTTATTGCCTTTTGAAATTCCAAGATGGCGTCATCGAACATCCTCTTTTGTTGGTATGCCAATCCAAGATGCCAATGCACGACGGCGAAGTTCGGATCCATTTCGATGGTTTTCCGACATTGTTCTATTGCTTCATCATATCGACCTGCGAAGTAGAGAGTCTCTCCCCAGAATGAATTCATGACGAGCGACGTCGGCTCAAGATCCAACGCTCGCTTCATTTCCTTCAGCGCTTCCCCCGATCTGCCGACCGCCTTCAAATAATGGATGGCATACCATTCGTGAGCCGTCGCATAATTCGGATCAAGATCCAGGCTGAGCTTGAATTCTCTTTCGGCGTCGGCCCACTTCCAATCGTAATTTACCAGGATGTGCGCCAGCGACGTGTGCGCTTCGGCCAGCCTGTTATTGATCGACAGCGCGTGAACGAGCGCGTCTTTCGCCAATGGCATTGATTCGTTAGGAGCGGCGAAATCGTAAAACGTCAGTCCGATGTAGGAATCGGCCAAACCGGTATAGGCCAGCGCGAAGTTTGGATCCTTTTCGACGGCCCGTTTGAATTCCGCGATGCCTCGGTTGAATCCGTCCTCGGTCCTTTTGTTCCAAAAGTAGCGGCCCTTCAGATAAAACTGATAGGCCTCAGCGTTAGTTGTATTGCGCCCGACGAGCCGCTTCTCCTCGTCACTTGTGAGCCTAAGTCGTAGCTTCTCAGAAATCTCATGCGCGATGCTTTGCTGAATCGTCACAGCGTCAACGAGCTCCTGGTCATATTCGCCTGCCCATAATTGGCGGCCGTCGGACACATTGACCAATTCAGCTTTGACAATCAGCCGCTCGCCCTGCTGTAACAGTCTGCCGACCAGCACGGCTTGCACGCCAAGTTCCCGACCGGCCGCCTTAGGATCAACTTCTTTGCCCTTGAACCGGAACACGGTTGCGCGCGCCATCACCCGCAAGCGCGGGAGTTGCGAAAGATTACCGATAATGCTTTCCGTAATTCCGTCAGAGAGATATTCAGTGTTCGGATCATTGCTGACGTTGGCGAGCGGCAACACGGCCAGCGAATCAATCGCCGCCCCCGATGCCAGCGAGTCGGTTCTTCCATTGGAACGTGAGCGGAAAAGCAGAGCCGCGCCGACGGCAGTGATGAAAATCAGCAGCGCGGCAACTGCAATCCCCTTGCGGTTGAGACGGGAGAAGAATGTGCGTGACGGTGCAGGAAGAGCGAAGCGAAACGGGCGTTCGTCTCCAATGGTCGCGCGCAGAGCGCGTAAGTCTTCGCTCATGTCGGAGGCGCGCGCGTAACGAGCCTGTTTATCCTTGGCAAGCGCACGGTTAATTATCTGTTGAAGCTTGTCGGGCAGACGAACTCGATGGTTACTGAGCGGCTCCGGTTCGCGCTCGAGGATGGCTGCTACACGATCCATCGGAGTTTTGCCGGGAAAGGGCAGACGGCGAGCGATCATCTCGTAAAGAATGACGCCCAGAGACCAGATGTCGGTGCGCGCGTCCACTTCTTGCGCTCGGGCCTGCTCTGGTGACATGTAGGCCGTCGTGCCGACGACGACGCCCGTCACGGTTTTGATCCAGGATTCCTTCGAATCCCGCATTCCTTTTGGCTCGGCATACTTGGCTATGCCAAAGTCCAGAATCTTCACCAGCCCGTCAGGTCTAATCATGAGGTTCTCGGGCTTTATGTCGCGATGGACGATCCCGGCAGCGTGGGCCACCGAGAGCGCTGCTGCTACCTGTTGGGCGATGTATATGGCAGCGGAGAGTGACAGCTTGCGACGCATGCGAGTGCGCAGAGTGACACCTTCAACAAACTCCGTCGCGATAAAGTCGCGGCTATGCCACTCTCCGATCTCATAAACAGTGAGAATGTTCGGGTGATTGAGTGCCGAGGCGGCCAACGCCTCCTGACGAAAGCGTTGTACTTGATTCTTATCATGCGTGAAGTGTTCGGGCAGCAACTTCATCGCAACCCGACGACCGAGCCCAGTGTCTTCGGCCAGGTAAACGCGTCCCATGCCACCAGAGCCAATTAGCGAAAGCACGCGATACCGACCGACGACTTGTCCCTTCAGCCCCCCGGCTTCGCGCGCAGCGAGAAGTTCAGCGGCAACGGAGATGGCAGGAATCGCAATGAAGTCCGCTGATTGTTCGTGCGATGCGATGAGCGACTCCACCTCGCGACGCAGATCTTCGTCGGCAGCGCATTCGCGTTCGAGAAAGGCCGCGCGTTCGGCCGCATCGATCTCCAATGCGGCGTGGTACAAGTCACCAATCTGTTGGTAGCGTTCGGGCGTCATAATCGGGCAAAGGGCTAAGAGCAAATGGCCAAGAGCGAACGAGTACTATCTTAATTCTTTGTGCTTTGCTCTTAGCTCCCTGCCGCAGCCAGTTCACGATGGAGCCAGGCGCGGGCAAGACTCCAGTCGCGCCTGACCGTTGCTTCCGAAACTTTCAATACTTCGGCGGCCTCTTCGTTCGTCAATCCTCCGAAAAACCGCAACTCCACGACGCGACTTTGGCGCGCATCGAGTTCGGCGAGCGCATTGAGCGCGTCATCGAGCGCGACCATGTCCGTGCCTTTAGAATCGACGACAAGGGCTGCGTCATCTAATGTGACTGGCCGCGTTCCGCCGCCGCGTTTCTCATAGCCATGCGACCGCGCGAAATCCACCAAAATCCGCCGCATCAACTGGGCCGAGACGCCGAAAAAGTGCGCGCGGTTCTGCCAACGCACATTCTTCCAGTCAATCAGCCGGACGTAAGCCTCATTGACCAATGCGGTTGTTTGCAAAGTGTGACCGGCACGCTCGCCGCTCATGTAGTGATGGGAGAGGCGGTGCAGCTCGTCATAGACAAGCGGAGTCAATCTTGCCAGTGCCGACTCGTCGCCGTCACTCCACGCCACCAGAAGCTGCGTGATTTCCTGTGGGGAATCTTTCTGCATGCCGATCCGGCAAAGCTGTTGGCGCAGAAGCGACTACTTCTGCCTGCGTCCCGGTAAACCGTCGGATAGGGCGTAAAAAATTTCTGCTGCCGTTAGCGTTTTTCCGCTTCGTTCACGCCTTAGGGGATAGAGGCGGCAAAAGAGTTAATAAACAAACCGTTGTCGCTCTCGCCACAGACATTTTAATGGGGCGTCGTGGGCCAAGCAAGGTCTCTGCCCGCAGTCTACGGTCTATGAACGTCCCCTCGTAGAAAAACATTCGCTTACAACCGGAGGTTCATGATGAACAGGATAGATTTGAAGAGAAAACTCGAATTGTGTCTCGCCGTTGTGGCTCTCGTCATTGCCATGAGCAGTTTCGCAAGAGCGGACGTGGTCACTGAGTGGAACCAAAACGCGCAGCAAGCGCTCTTGACCGCCAGAACTTCACCCGTCGTGTCGACGCGAGTGTTAGCAATCATGCATGTCGCGATGTTTGACGCGGTCAATGGAATCGAGCGTCGCTACACGCCGATTCACGTGGACTTTGACGCGCCGCCGGGGGCATCGCGCCGCGCCGCTGCTATTCAGGCGGCTTACGCCAGCTTAGTTAAATTGTTTCCGTCGCGGAAATCCACACTTGACGCGCAGCGTGATGCTTCGCTGAATTCGATCGCTTCCGAAGAAGCTGTCGAGGACAGTCAATCGATTGCTCGCGGCATCGAGTGGGGGCAACAAGTCGCCGATGACATTCTGGCATGGCGCAGCACCGACGGTTTCACGCCGGCGCCGCCACCATTTTTTGGCGGAACTGATGTCGGACAATGGCGACCCACACCGCCCGGGTTTTTGCCGGGGGCACTGCCACAGTGGGCGCACATGACTCCGTGGGCGATGA
>WNGD01000184.1_pt1 | contig 64184 bp, 69 predicted proteins | sample 5400671 | NCBI WGS metagenome assembly WNGD01 (sample SAMN13153369, study PRJNA577476) | soil metagenome | isolation source: 40 cm soil or saprolite under grassland replicate 2 | place: USA:California | collected 2016-06-15
AGACGTTGGTGGGGTTCAAGTGCTGGTTCGCCGCGAAGTACACCCGGTCGCCGTTGCGCCGGCGGTTGGCCAGGTCGGCGAGCCGGCCGATGGCGAGCAGATCCGGTGAGTTGAAGAGGACGAGCGCGTCGTCGCGGGTGAGGCGCTCGGCGCGCGAGACCTTTTCCGCGATGGGGGCGAGGGCCGGATCCTGGGCGGTCATCGGAGTCAATTGCGGATTGTGGATTTCGGATTGCGGATTTGAAGGGCCGCCTGTCGAATCCGCAATCCGCAATTCGCAATCCGCAATCTCATGCAGCCCTTCTGATCGCCAGCGTCACATTGTGCCCGCCGAATCCGAAAGAGTTCGAGAGCGCGACGTCGACGTGCCGTTTCACGGCCCGGTTCGGCGCGGAGTCGAGGTCGCAGGCCGGGTCGGGGGTGAACTGGTTGATCGTGGGGGGAATCATCCCGGTCTGGACCACGAGCGCGCAGACCGCCGCCTCGAGCGCGCCCGCGGCACCCAGCAGGTGGCCGGTCATCGACTTGGTCGAGCCGAACACGAGTTTGCGGGCCTGGGGACCGAACACGCTCTTCACCGCCGCGGTTTCCGCGGCGTCGCCGTGGGGCGTCGAGGTCCCGTGCGCGTTGATGTAGCCGATCTGATCGGGTGGCACGCCCCCATCGCGCATCGCCAGCTGCATGGCGTCCCGTGCGCCGGCGCCGTCGGGCGCGGGGGCGGTGATGTGGTGCGCGTCCGCGGTCATGCCGTAGCCCACGACCTCGGCGTACACCTTCGCGCCGCGGCGCTGGGCGTGCTCCCACTCCTCGAGGATCAGCACCGCGGCGCCGTCGCCCATGACGAAACCGTCGCGATCCTTGTCGAAGGGGCGGCTCGCGGTCTGCGGGTCGTCGTTGCGCTCCGACAGCGCCTTCATGTTGGCGAAGCTCGCGACGGCGAGCGGCGTGATCGCCGCCTCCGCGCCGCCCGCGATCATGAGGTCGGCTTTGTCGTTGCGGATCAGATCGAGCGCGTCGCCCACGCTGTGGGCGGACGACGCGCACGCCGACACGGTGCAGTAGTTGGGCCCCTTCGCTCCGTAGCGCATCGAGATGAGCGCCGCGGCGACGTTCGGCATGTACATCGGCACGAAGAACGGCGACACGCGACTCGGCCCCTTCTCGAACAGGGCGCGACAGTTCTCCTCGAAGGTCTGGAGGCCGCCCGTGCCGGTGCCGATGAGCACGCCGGCGCGCCGCAGGTCCAGCTTGTCCCAATTGTTCACGAGGCAGGCGTCGACCACCGCCTGCTCCGCTGCGCCGATCGCGAACTGCGCGAACAGGTCGTAGCGGCGGATTTCCTTCTTGTCCAGGAACTGGGCCGGGTCGAAGCCCTTGACCTCGCAGGCGAACTTCACGGGGCTCTGGGCCGGGTCGAAGCGCGTGATCGGGCCCGCCCCCGATCGGCCGGCGATGAGGCCCTCCCAGGTGCTCTGGACGTTGGTCCCCAGCGGGGTCACGGTCCCCAGACCCGTGATCGCCACGCGGCGTCGCATCCCGTTATTTCCCCATCTTCTCGTGCAGGTACTGCAGCGCCTGCCCCACCGTGCGCAGCTTCTCGGCCTCCTCGTCGGGGATGTCGATGTCGAATTCCTTCTCGAAGGCCATGACCAGCTCGACCGTGTCGAGGCTGTCCGCGCCCAGATCCTCCATGAAGCTCGCGTCGGACGTGAGCTTGTCGCGCTCGACCCCCAGCTCTTCGACGATGATGTCTTTGACCTTCTCTTCGAGCTGCTTCATTTCCATTGCCATGGGTATCCTCAATCGAGGTATGGGAAATGGGTCACAGCACCATCCCGCCGTCGACGACCAGCAGCTGCCCCGTAATGTAGCTGGCGAAGTCGGAGGCGAGAAAGAGCACGGCGGCGGCGACATCCTGCCCCTGCCCCAGCCGGCCCAAGGGGATGGCCTTGATCAAGGCCTCCCGCGCCTCCGGGCTGATCCCGCGGGTCAGTTCGGTGTCGATGAACCCGGGCGCCACGGCGTTCACCAGCACGTTGCGCGAGGCGAGCTCTTTGGAGACCGACTTGGTGAACCCGATCAGGCCCGCCTTGGACGCCGTGTAGTTCGTCTGACCCTTGTTCCCGGACATCCCGACGACGCTGGTGATGTTGATGATCCGGCCCCAGCGCCGCTTGATCATCCCCCGCGCGGCGTGCTTGGTCGTCAAGAACGCGCCTTTCAAGTTCGTGTCGAGCACCGTGTTCCAGTCGTCCTCACTGATACGGAACAACAGGTTGTCGCGCGTGGTGCCCGCGTTGTTGACGAGCACGTCGATCCGGTCGAACTCCTGCTCGATGGTCGCGACGACCCGCTCGACCTGCGCGGCCTGGGCGACGTCGCAGGCGTAGCCGCGCCCGCGGCCGTCGCCCAACGCCTGCGCCGCCTCCCGCGCCTTCGCCCCGTCCCGGCCCAGCAGCGCCACCTTGGCCCCCGCACCCGCCAGGGCCTGAGCGATCGAGAAGCCGATGCCGCGGCTGCCCCCCGTCACGAGGGCCACCTTGCCGGCGAGATCGATCTTCATCCCGCCATCATCTGTAGTTCACGCCGCTTCCAAGAAGCGCGCTACCTCATCGGCGCTTCCTAGGGACACGACGTTGGCTCCCGGAACGACGCGCTTCAACAGCCCCGCCAGAACATTGCCCGGTCCGACTTCGATAAAGCGCGCGTCGCCACCAGCCAGCTCAGCCGCGCGCTGCATGCAGGCGACCCAGCGCACCGGGGTGGTGAGCTGGTCGCCCAGCAGGCGGCGCGCGCGGTTGGCGTCCCGCACCGGCTCGGCGCTGGTGTTGGCGATCACGGGAAAGCGCGGGTCGCGAAACGGCGCGCGCTCGAGCGCGACGCGCAGCTGATTGGCCGCCGGGCCCATGAGAGGGGAATGAAACGCGCCGCTCACCTTGAGGGCGATGACCCGCTTGGCGCCGCGCGTTTTGCACGCCTCGGCTGCGCGGGCCACGGCGGCCGGATCGCCCGAGATCACGGTCTGGTCGGGCGCGTTCAGGTTCGCGGCGACGACGACCTCGCCCCCGGTGGACGAGTCGCGGCAGACGGCCTCGACGTCCGCGGTGGCGAGGCCCAGGACCGCCGCCATGGTTCCCGGTCGTTCGGCGCCCGCCTGATGCATCAGCTCCCCGCGGCGTCGCACCAGGGTCGCCGCCTCGGTGGGCGCCAGCGCCCCAGCCGTTATATACGCCGAGTACTCACCCAGGGAGTGGCCGGCGGCGGCGGCGCCGGCGTCCGCCCGCGGAGCGACGACCGCGAACACGGCCGCGCTGTGGGCGAGGATGGCGGGCTGGGCGTTGTGGGTCGCCGTGAGCTCCTCTTCCGGTCCCTCGAACATCAGCCGGCTCAAGCCGAAGCCGAGCGCCTGGTCGATCGCCTGCAACGTGTCGCGGGCCGCCGGGAACCGCTCGGCCAGGTCTTTCCCCATCCCGACTTTTTGAGCGCCCTGCCCCGGGCAGAGCCACACCGTCGCTGCTACCACTGCACGACCATACTCGCCCACGTGAATCCCGCGCCGAACGCGCAGAACATCAGCTTCATCCCGGGTTGGACCCGACCGCACCGCACCGCTTCGTCGAGCGCGATCGCCACGGAGGCTGCCGACGTGTTGCCGAAGCGGTCCACGTTGACATAGACCTTGTCCATCGGCACGCCGGCGTGTTTCGCCGTGGCTTCGATGATGCGGATGTTCGCCTGGTGGGGGATCAAGAGATCGATGTCGGCCGCGCTCAAGCCGGCGCGGGTGAGCACCGTGCCGCACGCGTCGGCCATCGAGAGCACGGCGGCCTTGAACACCTCGCGTCCCGCCATCTTGATGTAGTACGAGTGGTCCTTGAGCAGCGCCTCGTCCGGGGGGTGCGCGGCGCCCCCGCCCGGCCGGTACAGCAGCTCGGCCAGCGTCCCGTCCGACTTCATGAAGCTCGAGAGGATGCCGCGGCCCGTGTCGCTCTTGCGGACGATGGTGGCCCCTGCCCCGTCGCCGAACAGCACCGCCGTCGTCCGGTCGGTCCAGTCCATGATGCTCGTCAGCTTCTCGGACGCCACGACCAGCACGTATCGCGCCTGCTCGGTGGCGACCAGTCCTGCGGCGACGTTCAACGCGTACAGAAAGCCCGTGCACGCCGCGCCGACGTCGAATGCCGCCGCATTCTTGGCGCCCAGGATCGCCTGCAGGTCGCACGCCTGGGAGGGGAGCAGCCGGTCGGGCGAGCAGGTGGCGACGACCACGGCGTCCAAGTCCGGCGGCGTCAGCCCCGTCTCCTCGAGGACCCGCTCGGCGGCGGCCTTGGCCATGCAGGCGTTCGACTCGTCCGGCCCGGCGACGCGCCGCTCGCGAATGCCGGTCCGCTCGCGGATCCACTGATCGGAGGTGTCCAGGATCTTCGAGAACTCGTCGTTCGTGAGCACGCGCTTCGGCGTGTAGCTCCCGGTGCCCCAGAGCTCCGCGATCGGCCGCTTCATCGGACGGTGCCTCCTTCCGCAAACTCCGCCCCGATGTCCTGATCGAGGTGACTCTCCACCATCTGGGCCGCCACCCGCACCGCGTGCATGATCGCCCGCGCCAGGGACGCGCCGTGGCAGATGATCGCGACGCCCTTCACGCCCAGCAGGGGCGCGCCGCCGTACTCCGAGTAGTCGAGGAATTTGAACAGCTGCTTCACCTCGGGGCGACCCAGCACGTCGGGGAGGGCCTGCTGGAGCATCCCCGCGAACATCCGGCCGGCGGACTCGTAGAACTTGAGGATCGCGTTGCCGACGAAGCCGTCGCATACCACCACGTCGATCTCGCCGCCCTTGCCCCGGCCCGCCAGGATGTCACGCCCTTCCACGTTGCCGACGTACCGGATCCCGGGGGTCTGCTTCAGCAGCTGGTGTGCTTCCTTCACGACCGCGTTGCCCTTCTCGTCCTCTTCCCCGACGTTCAGCAGCCCGACGCCGGGGCTCGGCCGCCCCATCACGTCGCGGGCGTACACCGAGCCCAGGTGGGCGAACCCCACGAGCTCGCGCGCGTCGCAATCCACGTTCGCGCCGCCGTCGATGACGAGCACCGGCTGGCCGGCGGTCGGAAACGCCGTACCGATCGCCGCGCGCGCCACGCCCTCGTGCACCCGCAACAGCAGCGTCGCGGCCGCCATGACGGCGCCGGTGTTTCCCGCCGAGATGAACGCGTCCGATTGACCCTGCTTCTGCAGGCCGAGGCCGACCGCGATGGAGGAGCGGGGCTTGCTCTTGATGGCGGCGAGCGGCTTTTCCCCCATGCCCACGACTTCGGGGGCCTCGACGATGTCGAGCCGCTTGCGGTCGACGTTGCCGTGCGCCTGAAGGGCGGCTTCGACGTCCGCGGTCCGCCCCACGAGCTGGATGCGGAACGTGGGCGGCAGCTCCCGCAGTGCCTGCACGACTCCCTCGACTTCCACGCGCGGGGCGTTGTCGCCGCCCATCGCATCCAGCGCGATGCGGATCACGTCAGTCCTCGACCGCCACCCGCTGCTCGCCGCGGTAGTAGCCGCAGGTGGGGCACACGTGGTGCGGCCGCTTCAGGTCGCCGCAGCGCGGGCACGGTTGGAGCGTGATGTGCGCCGCCTTGTAGTGGGTGCGGCGGGCGCGCTTCTTTCGTTTGGAGGTCCTTCGCTTGGGTACGGCCATGGGATTGTCCTCGGTTCAGTCGCGGGGCTTGCCTTTGGAGGCGGCGAGGGCCTGCCAGCGGGGATCGCCGGCCGGCGGACAGCCGCAGGGGCCCGCATTCAAGTCCTTGCCGCAGCGCGGGCACAGCCCGCGGCAGTCCTCGCGGCACACTACCCACTGCGGCACCGCCAGCAACAGCTCCTCTCGCACGGCGGGGCGCAGGTCGATCTGCGTCGCGTCCCGCGCCAGGGGGTAGCAGTCCGGGTCCTCCACGGCGTCGGCATCCTGCGTAAACAGCGCGCGAATGTCGGAGGCGACCGCCACGGGGACCGGGACGAGGCAGCGGCGGCACTCCCCCGCTATCTGCGCCCGCAGGGAACCCTGCCAGTAGAATCGCCCCTCGCCCGCGGCGTGTAATCGGCCGGTCACTTGCACAGGGCCGGCCAGGACGACCCCGAGTCCCTCCAACAGGGGGTCAGCCGCCCCGAGCTCGGCGTGCGTGGTTGCGGGACCGCCGGACAGCTCCCGCAGGTCGACTTGCAACATAGACGAGCGAAGCTAAACCCTTGTGGGACTTGAGTCAACCAAGCTCGTGCAGGGCTCGCTCCGGGAAGAAAAACACCACTTCACGCGCCGCATTCTCGGGGGAGTCCGAGGCGTGAATCGCGTTTCGCTCCTTCGACTCGGCGTACAGTTTTCGCACGGTCCCGGGCTTCGCCTCGGCGGGATCGGTGGCACCGATCACCTCCCGCAGCCGGGTCACGGCGTCGTCGCGCTCCAGCGCCAGCGCCAGCGCGGGCCCGGAGGTCATAAACGCGACGAGCGAGCGATAGAACGGCCGCTCGCGGTGCACCGCGTAGAACGCTTCGGCCTGGGCGGTCGTGAGCTTCACGAGGCGCGCGGCGCGGATCTGGAAGCCGGCCCCCTCGAGATGGGCGAGGATCTTGCCGGTCTTGCCGGCGCGCACGGCGTCCGGCTTGATGATGGCGAGGGTGAGCATGTCAGGGCGCGATGAGGCGGCGGATGACGTCCGCCCGCGTGAGAAATCCCACCACGACCCCTTCCCGGACGACCGGGAAGCGGTCGACGTCCTTCGAGCTCATCAAGTTCGCGACGTCGCTCAGCGTCTGGTCCTCGGACAGGCACAGCACCGAGCGCGCCATCGCGTCCTTCACCGCGATGAGCCGCGGGTCCGCGGTGCCGCGCTGCAGCTGGCTGTGCGTGGGTGCGCGGAACTCGCCGGACTTGGTGCGCTGGAGGAAGTCGGGGATCAGGTACCGCAGCAGCTCGCGATGGGTCACCATGCCGATGAGCGAGCCCGCGTCATCCACGACCGGCATGGCCCGGATGTCGCGCTCGATCATCGTGTGAGCGACCTCGCCCAGGGTTTGCCCCGGCCGCACCGTGAGGACATCGGGCGTCATGATGTCTCGCACCGTCAGCTGGCTCGGCAGCTCCACGGCGTCGAGTGCCGCGAGCCGGACCACCTGCTCGGCCGTCTTCGCGGCCAACAGCGCGAGCACGGTATCCGGGGCCGAGAGCGCACGGGCGAACGCCCCCACGACCTGCAGGTACAGCGCGGCGTCGCGCAGCGGGGCGACGATGAAGATCACGATGCGGGCTGCGCGGTTGGGATCCTTCTCCCACCGGATCGGCGTGGGCGAGATGCCGACCGCGCTGACCAGGCCACGCACGGCTTCGGTGCGGAAGTGCGGCAGGAAGGCGTGCTCCCCGACCGACACCATGTCCTCGGGCCAGGTGTGGCGGATCACCGCGTTCAAGCGCTGGGGCTCGGCGACGGCGCCGGCCTGGATCAGTCGCTCGACCAGCCGCTCGGTGGCTTCCTTGACGGTGCCGGCACGCAGCGGCACGATGACGTGCTCGGGACGCAGGACGTCCTTGAGCTTCACACCCGCTCCCGCAACAGCGGCACGACGTCAGCCGGGCGCTTCATCACGGAGATGCCGGCGCGCGCGAACGCCGCCATCTTTTCCGCCGCCGTGCCGGCCGAGCCCGAGATGATCGCTCCGGCGTGGCCCATCCGACGTCCCGGCGGGGCGGTCTGGCCGGCGATGAAACCGATCACGGGCTTGGTCATTCCCTGCTGCACGAACTCCGCGGCCTGCTGCTCGTCGGTGCCGCCGATCTCGCCGATCATGACCACGGCATCGGTCGCCGGGTCGGCCTGGAACGCCGCAAGGCAGTGGATGAAGTTCGTCCCGATCAAGGGATCGCCGCCGATGCCGATGCAGGTGGATTGGCCGAATCCGTTGGTGGACAGCTGGTGCACGATCTCGTAGGTGAGCGTGCCGCTGCGCGACACGACGCCGACGCGCCCGGGCGTGCAGATATTGCCCGGGATGATCCCGACTTTGCTTTGCGTCGGCGAGATCAGGCCGGGGCAATTCGGGCCGATGAGGCGGGCGCCGCGCTCGTGCAGGTACGGGAGCAGCTTCGTCATGTCGAGCACGGGGATGCCCTCGGTGATGCATACGATCAATCCGATCCCGGCGTCGGCCGCTTCGTAGATCGCCGAGGCGGCGAGCGCGGCGGGCACGTAGATGACCGTGGTGTTCGCCCGGGTCTCCCGCGCGCCATCCGCGACCGTATCGAACACCGGCACGACGCCGTCGAACAGCTGCCCGCCCTTTCCGGGCGTCACGCCGGCCACCACCTTCGTGCCGTACGCCAGCATCTGGCGCGTGTGGAACGAGCCGTCGCGGCCGGTGATTCCCTGCACGAGCAGCCGGGTTTCGAGGTCGACGAAGACGCTCACGCCGCGGCCCGCGCGACGGCCTGGCGCACGGCCTCGTCCATGTCGGTGAGGGCCGAGAAACCGGCCTGCCTGAGGATGCGGACGGCTTCGGCCTCGTTCGTGCCCGTGAGCCGGATGACGAGCGGCACCGCGAGCGGGAATTGCCGCGTGGCCTGCACGATGCCGTTGGCGACGTCGTCGCCGCGCGTGATGCCGCCGAAGATATTGAAGAGAATCGCCTTCACGTGCGGGTCGGCGGTGATGATCCGCAGCGCGTCGACGACTTTTTGCGGGTTGGAGCTGCCGCCGATGTCGAGAAAATTGGCGGGTGCGCCGCCGTAGTACTTCACCAGGTCCATGGTCGCCATCGCGAGCCCTGCACCGTTGACGCAGCAGCCGACCGAGCCGTCGAGCTTGACGAACGTCAACCCCGCCTCGCGCGCCTGCACCTCGGAGGGCGCCTCGGCCGAGCTGTCTCGCAGGGCGGCGATCTCGGGGTGGCGCCCGAGCTCGTTGTCGTCGATCACGATCTTGGCGTCGAGCGCGAGCACGCTCCCGTCGGGCGTGGCGGCGAGCGGGTTGATCTCCGCGAGCGACGCCCCGACGGCGTAGAAGGCCGCATACAGGTTCGCCATGATCGCCGCCGCGCTGCGCGCTTGAGCGACGTCGCGATACAGCCGCAGCGCGAGCCCCAAGCCCTGGTGCGGCAACAGCCCGTAGCGCGGATCGATCGCGAGGCGGTAGATCCGCTCGGGCGTCGTGCGCGCCACCTCCTCGATGTCGATGCCGCCCGCGTCGCTCACCATCAGCACCGGGCGCTGGGAGCCGCGGTCCACGATGATCCCGACGTAGCTCTCGGAGGCGATGTCGGTCGCGGGCGCCACCAGCACCTTGTGGACCGTCAGGCCCTTGATCGTCATCCCGAGGATGCGGGATGCGTGCGCGGCCGCCTCGTCGGGTTGCGCGGCGAGCTTGACGCCGCCCGCCTTGCCCCGCCCGCCTGCGTGCACCTGCGCCTTCACCACGACCTTCCCGCCGAGACGCTGCGCGATGGCGCGCGCTTCGGCGGGGGTCGTCGCCACGTCGCCGTCCGGAACCGGGATGCCGTGTCGCTTGAGGATGTCGCGAGACTGGTATTCGTGCAGGTTCACGCGTGCTCCAGCGTGATGGTGGTTCCGGCCTCACCCCGCAAGGCGGGGAGACCCTGGGCCAAGTCGGCGATGATGGCGCGCCGGCCGCCCGCCCGCACGAAGTCGGCAGCCGCCTCGACCTTCGGGCGCATGCTTCCCGTGCCCAGCTCTTTCCCGGCGAGCAGGTGATCCGCACTGGCGAGGTCGAGGTGCCGCACGGCGCGCTGATGCTTCGTGCCGTAGCCGTGGTACACGGCGTCCACGTTGGTCAGGATGAGGAGCACATCAGCGGCGATCTCACGGCCCAGCACCGCCGCGACGCGGTCTTTGTCGGCCACCGCGTCGATCCCTTCGAGTCCCAGGACGGGGTCGGGGTACACGGGCGGCCCGCCGCCACCGCACGCTACGACGATGTGGCCTCGGGCGACCAAGTCGCGGATCATGTCCCGTTCGACCACGGCGACCGGCCGCGGGCTCGGCGCCAGCCGGCGCCAGCGGCCGGGCAGCTCCTCGCGCACCGGAACGCCCCGGGCCGCGAGCCGCGCCACCCGCACCGCATCGAGGGCATGGCCGATCGGCTTGCTCGGCTGGCGCAGGTTCGGATCGTTGGCGTCGCACAGCGTCTGGGTGACGAGCGTGACGACCTGCCGTCGGACGGCGGCGCGCGCGAGGGCGTTCTGGAGCGATTGCTGGATCATGTACCCCATCCATCCGGCCGTCGCCGCGACCAGGACGCCCAGCGGCAGGGGCTCGACCTGATCGGCGGCGAGCTCGTTGCGCGCCAGCTCGTCGCCCACCTGCGGGCCGTTGCCGTGCACCAGGGCGATCGCCCACCCCTCGCGCGCCAAGTCCACAATCGGCGCCAGGCTCTCCCGGGTGTGGCGGAACTGGTTCGCGATGGTGGGTCGCTCGCCCGGCGGCGCGACCGCGTTCCCGCCCAGCGCCACGACGATCGTCCCCGGAGTCACGGCGGCGCAACCTAGCGTGGGGCCGGGGCCGGAGCAAGCGCGCGCCGGCTCTGCTCGAGCAGCTGCCGGAGCTGCCGATAGTAGCGGCCGAATGCCTCGAGATCACCGGCGGCGAGAGCGGCGTCGGCTTGTGCGGCGAGGTGACGCGCTTCCTCCCACCGCCCGGCGAGCGAGGTGTCCGCCGCGAACCGGTCGCCGCGCCCGGCGGCCAGGAGGTCCCGCAAGGCGGCCCACGGCGTCGGGCCCTGGCCATGCCGGTCGCTCCACGTGAGGAACACGGTGTCGATGCCCGCCGGCGGGCCGCCGGGCGTCGGCTCGTTGAACAGCGCCTGCTCCGACAACAAGCCCCCGCCCGCGTTCCAGAGGCGCAGCACACCGGGCGCCGTGGGCGGCTGGGGCGAGCCCACCAGCAGGCTCGGCAGGCGCACCGCCGGGCTCAGGCGCCACGCGAACAGCTCCGGCCCGCGCGGTCCGATCGTCGCGGCCACGAGCGCCGCGAACTCTCGCTGCGTGCCGGTCTCGAACCCCTGGGCGGTCCAGACGCGCGTCTCGCGACCGCCATCGGTCCCGGGTGCGAGGAGATCGAAGGGGTCCCGTGGGCGGGGCAACCAGGCGGCCGAGTCGGGTCGCGGCGGTGCGACCAGGGCCGCCGCGATCCGGAATTGCTGGCGTGGATACGGCAGTTGCGAGCGCAGGGCCGCCGGCAGGCTGTCGGTCGGCCGCACCAGCGGACCGAGAATGCGGGCCCACGCCGCGGCCAGGGAATCGGCGCCGGGCGCCAGGTACAGCAGCGTTTCGCCGCTCGCCGCGCTGACGGTGCCGAGCAGCCCGGCGCGCAGGTAGCGCACGGGCCGCCCTTGCCACTCGACGCGCTGCACCAGCGGGAACGCCTCCGCCTCGAGGTAGCCGTAGGTGACCCACCAGAGCGTGCCCTCCACCAGCAGCGGCGCCGGGGCATCGAACGTGGCGAAGGGCGCGAGCCGCTGGAGCCGCTCCACGACGTCGCGCCGCCACAGGAGCAACAGTCCATCGGTCTCCCGGCGGGTCAGCTCCGGGCTCTGCAACGCCCAGGCGAGCGCGGTGCGCCGCCACGAGCCGGCGAGCGGGATGCCCGAGGTGTGGAGCGCCGGCCAGCTGTCCGGCGCCGCCACGGCGAACTCGCGAAAGCCCGGCCCGAACCAGGTGGTCGAGTCGTGCGTGGCGACCGGTGCGAACCGGAGGTCGCTGTCCGCTTCTACGGCGATGAGCGGTGGACCGGCGCGCGCCCAGGCGCCGCGGTGAATGTCGGGCCACGCCGGCGCCGGCTGGACGCGTGCGAGCGCGTCCAGGTCCGGCATCGCGGCCACCAGCCAGCTGGCGCGGCCGCCGCTCCGCCCGTGTGCCGACAACGCGATCCCCGCGACCTCGCTGCGCGGACCCAGCAGCTCCGACGCCCGACGGGCGGTCGCCGCGCCGACGCGCCCGGGGTCCCACAGCGGCAACGCCGTGACCGCCGCCTCCGCGGTCGGCCACGCGGGAGGCGCCCGGTCCACCAGGGAGTCGGCGCCGAAGGCGAGTCGCTCGAGGCGTGTCTGTTCCACGGCGAGCGCCGCGGCCGCTTCCGGGACGGCGCCACGCCACACGCCGGGGACCACCACGTAGACGATGGCCGCCGCGCCGAGCAGCATGCCCCAGCTCGCGAGCAGCAGCGCGGGTCTGTCGCGCAACCCCCACACGAGGCTCGCGAGCGTCGCCACGAGGGCGAATGTCGACAACAAGGGGGCGGCCGGGAGGCGCACCTCGAGTGCGGCGCGGTCGAGCGCGCCGTGCAGACCCGCCACGGTTTCCGCCGGATCGAGCGCCGCGCCCCACGCCAGCGCGAGCGCCGTCGCGGCGAGCAGCAAGCCGAGATGGCCCCGTGCGTGCGCGCTCGCCTGGGGGAGCCAGCGACGGAAACGCAGCGATCCCATGCCGAGATACAACAGGGCGACGAGGAGCGTGGCGGTCACGCTCGCCAGGAGGAGCAGTCCGTGCAGGCGCTCGAGCCAGGGGAGCTGGCCGACGTAATAGCCCAAATCCCGATGGAGCAGCGGGTCGGCGACGCCGAAGCGCGGCGGCCGCGCGGCGAGGCGTGCCGCCATCCACCAGTCCCCCGTGCCGAGGGCGAGCAGGAAACCGAAGGCGAGGCCGCTCGCGAGCGTGCCACCGAGCAGCACCCGCTGGGGTACCGCTTCCACGATCTCGAGATCGCCCAGTCGCCGCGGCAGCTGCACGGAGCCGATGGCGCGGTAGACGAAGAACACGTTGCCGGTACCCCAGGCGACGGCGAGCAGCAGAATCAGTCCGCTCACCAGCCGTGCGACGTCGTGCCCCACGACGTACACCTGTCCGGCGGGGACGCTCGCGGCCCAGGCCCGCTCGGCGGTCTCGAGGGCCAGCCAACGGCCACCCACCAGCACCACGACCAGCGCGGCGGCGCCGGCGACCAGCCACGACCGCCGGGCCGGGCGGGTCACGGTCGGATGCCCTGAGCGGCGAGCCAATCCTCCACTTCGGTCCGGTATGCGGCGAGCGCGGCCTCGCTGCCCGCCTCGAACCGCAGCACCAGGACCGGTTGAGTGTTCGACGCGCGCAGCAGCCCCCAGCCATCGGGGAACGTGATGCGTACGCCGTCCAGCGTGGACACGGGGTAGCGAGCGGCGAAGTGCTGCGCGGCGCGCTCGACGATGGCGAACTTGCGCTCGTCGGCGCAGTCGACCCGCAGTTCCGGGGTGGACACGGTCGCCGGGAGATCGGCGAGCAGGCGGGACAGCGGGCCCCCGAGCTCCGCTACGTAGTGTAGCAGGCGCGCGGCGGCGAACAGGGCGTCGTCGAAGCCGTACCAATCGCCGCCGAAGAACATGTGGCCGCTCATCTCGCCCGCGAGCGGGGCCCTGACTTCCTTCATTTTCTGCTTGATCAGCGAGTGACCGGTCTTCCACATGATCGGTCGCAACCCGGCCCGCGTGAGCTCCTGCGCGAGCACCTGCGAGCACTTCACGTCGAAGATCACCGGGTGTCCGGGGCCCATGCGGCGCGCCAGGTCCCGGCCCAACAGCACCAGCAGCTGATCACCGAACAAGATCCGCCCCTGCTCGTCCACCGCGCCGATCCGGTCGCCATCGCCGTCGAACGCGATGCCCAGCTCGGCCTGCTCGCGACGCACCGCGGCCTGCAGGTCGTGGAGATTCTCGGGCACCGTGGGATCGGGGTGGTGATTGGGGAACGTGCCGTCCGACTCGCAGAACAGCGGTACGACCTCCGCGCCCACCTGCCGCAGCGTGGCGACTGCCACCACGCTGGAGACACCGTTCCCGCAGTCGACGACGACCTTTACGCGCCGTGCGAGCGGGCTGTTACGCTGTGCGATGGCGTCGCGGTAGCGCGGCAGCACGGTGTCGTCGCGCCGGCGGCTGCCTTCCCCCCCGGGACGGCCGACGGTATGGCCCGCTTCGATCAGCCGCCGCAGGTGCTGGATCTCCGGGCCGGCCACCGCCTCGCCCGAGAGCACCACCTTGAACCCGTTGAACTGCGGCGGGTTGTGCGAGCCCGTGACCTGCACGCCGCCGTCGACCTCGAGCACGTGGGTGGCGAAGTACAGCGCCGGCGTGGGCAGGATGCCGACGTCGATCGCGTGCCCGCCCGCGGCGGCGATCCCGGCCTGCAGGCCCTCGACGAGGGCGCCGCCCGAGGGCCGGTTGTCGCGCCCCACGGCGATGCGCGGCGCCCGCTGCAACCGTTCCCATCCGAGCGTCGCGATCCCCTGCCCGATCGCCTGCGCCCCCTCGGCCGTGAGCTGGTCGCCCACGATGCCCCGGATGTCGTACTCGCGGAAAATGGTGGCGGGGAGCTGCATGGGACCCGCCTGCCTCAGCGGCCCGTCGGGTCTCGGAGGGAAGCGGGCGGGGCGTCCGACGAAGCGGCGGGCGCCACCCGGACCGAGGCGCCGCTCACCCGGGCGATGTCGAGCAGCCGGTTCGGTCGCACGCCGAAGAAGAGCAGTCCGGCGACTGCCGCCGCGACGACGGCGCTGCCGAGCCGGCCGAGCCGCATGCCCGCATGCGCTTCGGCGGAGGGCTCGGGCTGCATGTACATCGCCATGATCACGGGAAGATAGTAGCCTGCGGAGATCACGCTGGCGAGCACCAGGACCGCGGCGAGGAGCACCTGCCCCGACGTCGTGGCCGCCACCAGGATGTACCATTTGCCGATGAAGCCCGCGGTGCCGGGAATGCCGAGCAGGGAGAGCATGCACACTGCCAGAGCGAGCGCGAGCCACGGTCGCCGCTGGGCGAGCCCGGCGAGATCGTCGATCCGGACATCGCGCTCCCCGTTCGTTCCCTTGGCGGCGAGCAGGGCGAACGCCGCGAGCGTCATCAGCGTGTACGCGAGCAGATAGAAAAGGAAGGCGGCGGCGCCGGCTGCGGTGCCCGTCGCGACGGCGACGAGCAGGTAGCCTGCGTGCGCGATCGACGAGTACGCCAGCATCCGCTTGAGGGTGCGCTGTGCCAGCGCGATCAGGTTGCCCACCACCATGGTGGCGACGGCCAGCCACCACACGATCGTATGCCAGGCGGGGACGGCGGCGAACGCCTCCCCCAGCACGCGGAACAGCGCTGCAAAGGCAGCCGCTTTCACGGCGGTCGCCATGTACCCGGCGATGGGCGTCGGCGAGCCGTCATAGACGTCGGGCGCCCACATGTGGAACGGCACCGCGGCGACCTTGAAGCCGAAACCGACCAGCAGCAGTCCGAGCCCGATCTCGAGCATCGGGCTGTGCTGCAGGCCGAGCGTGGCAACCTGCACGCCGATGAGGGTGAGATTCGTGGTGGCGGTCGCGCCGTACACGAGCGCGATGCCGTACAGCAGGAAGCCGGAGGCGAACGCGCCTAACAGGAAGTATTTGAGCGCCGCCTCCGCCCCAGCGGCGCTGCGCCGGCTGCTGCCCGCGAGCACGTACAGCGCGATCGACATGAGCTCGAGGCCGAGGAACAGCACCATCAGATCCTGGGCAGCGGCCATCAGCATCATCCCCAGGGTCGCGAACAGCAACAGCGCGAAGTACTCGGGCGCCCACAACGCTTCGCGCTCGAGGTAGTCGAACGAGACGAGCACGGTGAGCGCGGCCGTGCCGAGGAACAGCCAGTCGGCCACGAAGCGGAAGTCGTCCGCCGCGATCATGGCCGGGATTCCCGCCGCGCGGGCGCCTTGCCACCACAGGAACCAGGCGGCGACGCCGGCGGCGCCGAGCCCGGCCAGCGTCAGCCAGCCGGCGAGCCGCAGATCCTCGGGGGTGCGGTGCCGCCAGGCGACCACGAGGAGCACCAGCAGCGCCGCGAGCGTGAGCGCGAGCTCCGGCGCGAGCGCCACGAGCAGGTCGCCGGTGCGGGACAGGTCGAGCGCCTGAAAGTCGAGGTTCATCGAGCCGCCGCCCGAGCGCCGGGCGCGGGCCGGACCGACTCGATGAAGTGCTGCGCGCTCGGCTCCATGCGCCGCAGCAGCGGCGCCGGGTACACGCCGAGCCACACGATGCAGGCGACGAGCGGGAGCAGCACCGCGAGCTCGCGCGCCGACAGATCCGGAAGCCGCGCGTTCTCCGGTTTGTCGAGCGGGTTGTAGATCACGCGCTGCAGCGCGGGGAGAAGGTACATGGCCGCCACGATCACGCCCACGGCGGCGATGGCGGCCGCCGCGGGATACGTCCGGAACGCCCCGACCAGCACCAGGAACTCGCCCACGAACCCGTTCGTGGCGGGGAGACCGATCGACGAGAGTGACACGATGGTCAGCACGGCGGCGAAGAGCGGCACCACCTTGGCGATCCCGCCGAACGCCTCGATGAGCCGGGTGTGCCGCCGCTCGTACAGCATGCCGACGAGGAAGAACAGGGCGCCCGTCGAAATGCCGTGATTGATCATGACCATGAGCGCGCCCTGGACGCTCTGCAGCGTCAGGGCCCAGATGCCGAGCGTCACGAATCCCAGGTGCGCCACCGACGAGTAGGCGATCAGCTTCTTGAAATCGGGCTGCACCATGGCGACGAGCCCGCCGTACAGGATGCCGATCAACGACAGGGTGACGATCGCCGTTTGCACGGCCGGGTGCAGTGCCACCTGAGGGAACAGCGGCAGCGCGAACCGCAAGAACCCGTACGTTCCCATCTTGAGCAGCACCGCCGCGAGGATCACCGAACCCGCCGTCGGCGCCTCGACGTGGGCGTCGGGGAGCCAGGTGTGGAACGGGAAGATGGGTACCTTGATTGCGAACGCCAGGAAGAACGCGCCGAACAGCCAGAACGCCAGCGTGCCGAGCTCGCCGACGTTGCCCATCAGGTGAAAGTAGGAGAACGAGTAGACGCCGGTGCGTTGGGCGACGAGGTAGACGAGCGCCAGGATCGCGACCAGCATCAGCAGCGATCCGAAGAACGTGTAGACGAAAAACTTGAGCGCGGCGTACAAGCGGTTCTGTCCACCCCACACCCCGATGATGAAATACATCGGGATGAGCATCACGTCCCACATGACGTAGAACAGGAACAGATCGAGCGCCACGAACACGCCGATCATCCCGGAGGTGAGCACCAGCAGGAACGCGTAGAACGCCCGCTCGCGCGTCGTGATGTAGGTGTAGCTCCCCAGGATCGAGAGCGGCATCAGGAAGGTCGTGAGCAGGATCAGGAAGAGCGAGATCCCGTCCACGCCCACGGCGTAGTGGATCCCCCAGTTCGGGATCCACGGCACGTCGAGCTGCAGCTGCATCCCGCCCGCGGGCTGGAACACCCACCACAGCGGCACGGAGATGGCGAACTCAAGCAGGCTCCCCGCGAGCGCGAGGTGCTTCGCCCAGCGCGCCGGCGCCGCGAGGACGGCAACGGCGGCGATCGCGGGCCAGGCGATGAGGGCGGTGAGGACCGTTTGGTCGTACATCGCTCAGTGCAGCGCCGCGCCGACCACGACCAATACCCCGACGACGAACAGCGCCACGTAGAATCCCACCTCGCCCGTCTGCAGTCTGCTCCCGAGCCAGCCGAGCGCCCGGGACGTCGTGGCGCTGCCGTTGACCAGCAGCCCGTCCACCAGCCGGACGTCGATCGTCTTCCACAAGACTTCCCGCGCCAGCCATTGGACCGGGCGCACGATGACGGCGTCGTAGATCTCGTCGACGTACCACTTCTTCCACAGGAGGCGCCCGAGGCCGGTCTCCGGGGGGGCGAGCCGGGCCGCCACCAGCGCCTCCGGGCGGAGCAACCGCACCGCGCCGAGCATGCCGAGCGCCGCCACGAGCACGGCGCCGCCCACGAGCGTCCACTCGACGACGGGCGACAGCTCGACGACCGGGCGCATCCGGTCCGCGAGCGCGGTCACGGGCTGGAGCCAGTGCTCCAGCCACGGTTTCCCGCCCACGAGCTCGGGGAGGTTGAGCGCGCCCCCGGCGAGGCTGAGCGCCCCCAGCACCACGAGCGGGCCCGTCATCACCCACGGCGCCTCGTGCAGGTGCGCTCGCTCGCGCTCGCCCGTACGGTTCGGGCCGTGGAAGGTGTACAGCATCAGTCGCGTCATGTAGAACGCCGTGAGCAAGGCCGCCGCGACGCCCATCGCCCAGTAGACGAGCCAGACGGGCTCGGCCGTCCCGAGCGCGAACGCCGCACCGAGGATCTCATCCTTGGAGAAGAATCCCGAGAGCGGCGGGATGCCGGCGATCGCCAGGGTCGCGATCCACATGAGGGTGGCGGTCCAGGGGAGATGGCGTCGCAGCCCGCCCATGTTCCGCATGTCCTGCGCGTCGTCGTGGGCGTGGGTGAGGTGGTACGCGTCGTGCATGGCGTGGATCACGCTGCCCGAGCCCAGGAACAGCAGCGCCTTGAAGAAGGCGTGCGTCACGAGGTGGAAGATCCCGGCGGCGTACGCGCCCGTGCCGACGCCCAGGAACATGTAGCCGAGCTGGGAGATCGTGGAATACGCCAGCACGCGCTTGATGTCCCACTGCTTCAGCGCGATCGTGGCCGCGAACAGGGCCGTGAGGGCCCCGACCCCGGCGACGGTCGCGCTGCCGAGCGGCGACAGCGCGAACAGCACGTTGCAGCGCGCCACGAGATAGACGCCCGCCGTCACCATCGTCGCCGCGTGGATCAACGCCGACACCGGCGTCGGGCCCTGCATCGCGTCCGGCAGCCACGTGAACAGGGGGATCTGCGCCGACTTGCCGGTGCAGCCGAGGAACAGGAACAGCGTGACGGCGGTGACTGTGGCTCCGGCGGGCGTGAACACCGCGCCCGCCCGGGCGAACACCGGTCCGAAATCGAGCGAGCCGGTCGCGCGGAAGATCAGCAACATCGCGATCAGGAAGCCGACGTCGCCGATCCGGTTCACGATGAACGCCTTCTTCCCCGCATCGGCGTTGATCTGCTCGTTGAACCAGTATCCGATGAGCAGGTAGGAGCACAGGCCGACTCCTTCCCACCCCACGAACATCACGGGGAAGCTCGCGCCCAGCACGAGCACCAGCATGAAGAACACGAACAGATTGAGGTACGCGAAGTAGCGCGCGTATCCGGCGTCCTCGTGCATGTAGCCGACGCTGAAGACGTGGATCAGCGCGCCGACTCCGGTCACGACCAGCACCATCACGGCCGAGAGCTGGTCGAGCTGCAGGGCGAAGTCGATCCGCAGGTCGCCGACCGGCATCCACTCCCAGTACCGGAACACGAGCGGCGCGGCCGGATGCAGGCCGGCGAATCCGGCCACCGCGACGACCGCCGCAGCGCCGGCCAGCACGAGCACTCCCACGCCGACGAGGGAGACGGCGGTCTTGGCGGTGGGGCGCCACAGCGCCAGGGCGCCGTTCACGACGAAACCCAGGAGCGGCAGCGCGGGAAGCACCCACAGCGCGCCCGGCGCGGAGATCGGCATCACCCCTTGAGCAGGTTGATGTTCTGGAGGTCGACCGTTCCCCGGTGCCGAAAGATCGCCAGGATGATCGCGAGACCGACCGCCGCCTCAGCGGCGGCGACCGCCATCACGAAGAGCACGAAGAGCTGACCGGCGACGCCGAGCTGCTGCGCCAGGGCGACGAACGTGAGATTCACGGCGTTCAGCATCAGCTCGACGCACATGAAGATCACGATGGCGTTGCGGCGCAGCAGCACGCCGAAGACGCCGAGCGTGAAGAGTGCGGCGGACACGCCGAGGGCCGGTCCGAGCAGCATTCAGAGCCTCCGCTTGGCCAGGACCACCGCGCCGACCAGCGCGGCGAGGAGCAGGAGACTGGTGATCTCGAACGGGATGAGATACGTGTCGAACAGCGGCTGGGCGATCGCGGCCACGAATCCTTGCTCCTGCTGGAGGCGCGCCATGCTGCCGGGAGGGAGCTGGATCGATGCCGGCAGTGCGGCCTGACGCAGGATCCACAGCTGGAACAGGAGCACGCCGCCCAGCAGGAACGCGGTCCCGACGCCGACCGGGCCCTTCACGTCCATCGGTCCCGGGCGGCCCAGGTTCAACAGCATGATCACGAACAGAAACAGCACCATGATGGCGCCGGCGTAGACCAGCAGCTGCAGCACGGCGATGAACTGGGCGTCGAGCAGCACGAACAAGGCGGCCAGCGCAAACAGCGTCACCACGAGCCACAAGGCGCTCGCCACCGGGCTGCGCCGGGTGATGCAGGCGAGCGCGCTCGCCAGCGCCAGTCCGGCGAATGCCCAGAACAGGACCAGCGCCCCGGACATGCGCTACTCGCCTTTGGGGTCGGAGGGGTCCCACAGCGTTGACACGGGATGCGTTTGAGCGCACAGCCGCTCCAGATCGTACACGAAGCGGTCGCGCGAGTACTCCGCGTTCTCGTAATGCACCCCCACGTGGATCGCCTCCTCGGGGCACACCTCCTGGCAGTAGCCGCAGAATACGCAACGGAACTCGTCGATCTCGTAGATCAGCGGATAGCGGTTGCCGTGCTCGTCCTCTCCCGGTACGAGCTTGATGCAGTTCGCCGGGCAGATCTGCGGACACAGGCCGCAGGCGACGCACTTGGCGCGCCCCTGCTCGTCGGTGAGCATGCGGTGCGTCCCGCGCCAGCGCGGGGACAGCGTCCAGTCCTTGCTGCTCTTCTCCTCCGGGTACTGCATCGTCACCTTCGGTCGCCACAGGTGGCTGAAGGTGAGGGCCATGCCCGTGAGCGTGGCGCGCAGGTAGGAGACCCGGCTGCCGGGGCGCTTCATCACCTTGACGCCGATCGCCATCAGGCCCGCTCCTCGGCCACCGAGCCGGCGACCAGGTGGCCGCGATCGAGCCCGAAGAACAGCGGGATCGCGAGCAGGACGTTCAGGGCGAACAGGACGAGCCCGAAGCGGGTGTCGTAGGTCCAGCCGAGCACGCCGTGCAGGATCCACATCGCCGTGGCAATGACGGTCACGTAGCCCAGCGCGAGTGGCAGCATCACCTTCCACCCCAGCGCCATCAGCTGGTCGTAGCGGAAGCGCGGCAGGGTCCAGCGCACCCAAATGTAGAGGAACAGGAAGCACCCCACCTTCACGGAAAACGCCGCCAACGTGGCGATGGTCTTCAGCACGGTCCACGGCGGTGCGTTGTCCCACTGCGTGAACGGGATGTCCCACCCGCCGAAGAACAGCGTCGTCATGAGGGCCGACGCGGTCACCATGTTCGAGTACTCCGCGATGTAAAACATCGAGAACTTCATCGCGCTGTATTCCGTGTGATAGCCGGCGATCAGCTCGGCCTCGGCTTCGGGGAGGTCGAACGGCAGCCGGTTCGTCTCGGCGAACGCCGCCACGATGAAGATGAAGTACGCGAGCGACAGCGGGAACACGAACCAGATGGACTGCGCCTGGCGCGCGACCACTGCGGAGAGCGTGACGTTGCCCGCGAGCAGCAGCACGGCCACCGTGCTCATCCCCATGGCGATCTCGTACGAGATCATCTGGGCCGAGGCGCGCAGGCCGCCGAGCAGCGAGTACTTGTTGTTCGACGCCCATCCGGCGAGCACGATGCCGTACACGCCGAGCGAGCCGAACGCCAGGATGTAGAGAAACCCCACCGGCAGGTTCGCCACCACCATGTCCACGTCGCCCCACGGGGTCGGCAGCGGCGTCGCGAACGGGATCACGGCGAAGGTGAGCAGCGCCGGTACGAAGGACATCGCCGGCGCGAGCAGGAACAGCACCTTGTCGGCCTGCGCCGGCAGCGTCTCCTCCTTGAGCAGGTTCTTGAGGCCGTCCGCGGCCGGCTGGAGCAGCCCCTGAGGCCCCACGCGGTTCGGTCCCAGGCGATCCTGCATCCACGCGCAGATACGCCGCTCCGCGAGCGTCAGGAGGGCCACGCCCACCATGATCACCGTGAACACGACGATGATCTTGATGACCGACGCTACCAGGAAGAACGTCACGCCGTGGCCCCGATCGCGGGATTGATCGGTTGGCCGACCGCGCCGATGCTCGCATAGCTCAGCCCGGCGAAGGGTCCTACCGAGCGGGCGAGCCGGTCGAACGCCGCCCCCGGTCCCGTCAGCGACTCCCCCCCTTTCCGACCCAGGGCCGTCAGCAGCTCGGCGAGCACCCACCACGCCGGCCGGGCCATCCCGGGCGCGGGCTTCGCCTGGAAGTAGCGCTGCACCCGCCCATCCCGGTTCACGAAGGTGCCCTCTTCCTCCGCCACGTTGGCGATCGGCATCACCACCTCGGCGTCACGCGCTCCCTCCGGCAGGACCGTGCCGAGATAGATGAGGGCGCCCGCCGTCCGGATCGTGACCTCCGGCTCGTCGAGCACGAGCACCACGGCGGCGGACTCCGCCGCCTGGAGCGCCGCCGCGTAGTCGCGGCTGTAGCCGAGCAGCTCGGCCGCCGTCCCGTTCGGGGCCCGCTCCGGTCGCAATGCCAGATTCGGGACGCCCGCCAGCGGCGCCTCCTCGCCCATCACGATCTGCACGGCGCCGGTCCAGTCGAGCCCCGCGCACAGTTCGCGGGTCAGGAACAGCGCCTCGGTCGACATCCTGGGGGAGGCGAGCGTCACCGCCCTGCCCCCCGCGCCGCGCAGCAAGCTGGCCGTCCGCGCCAGCGCCTCGTCCCAGTCCACGGCCTGCAGCTCTGCGCCAGCGCGCTTCACGAGCGGCGCCTCGATGCGGTCGCCGCGGTTCATCCAGCGGTAGTTCATCCGACCGTGGTCGCAGATGAAGTAGCGGTTGACTAGGAGGTTGGGGCGCGGGCGCACGCGGACGACGACGTTATCGCGCGTGTCGAGGGTGACGTTGCACCCCTGCGAGCAGCCGGTGCAGACGGAGGCGGTCTTATCGAGCTCCCAGGCACGCGCCTTGTGGAGGAAATCCTTGGACAGGAGCGACCCGACCGGGCACAGATCGACGACGTTGCCGGCCCACGGATGGTCGAGCCGCGCCTCGGGATGGATTCCGATGAAGGCGCGGTCGCCGCGCTCGGACACGTTGAGCACCGGCTCCTTGGTCACGTCTTCCATGAAGCGCACGCAGCGGGTGCACAGGATGCAGCGGTTCGGCACGTACAGCACGTCGGGGCCGAAGTCCTCGACCGGGTTGAAGCGCTTGGCATAGTCCGGGCTGTAGCGCGTCGCCGGGCGGCCTTCCTGGAAGGTGAAATCCTGTAATTCGCATTCGCCCGCTTGATCGCAGATCGGGCAGTCGAGGGGGTGGTTGATCAGCAGCAGCTCGAGCACCCCCATCCGCGCACTCTTCGCCTGCTCGGACTGGGTGTGCACGACCATGCCCTCGGCGACCTGGGTAGCGCAGGCGATCTGCAGCTTCGGGGCCTTCTCCACCTCCACGAGACACATGCGGCACAGGCCGGCCACCGGGAGCCCCGGGTGGTAGCAATAGTGCGGCACGAGCACGCCCGCCTGCTTCGCGGCCTCGATGAGCAGTGTCCCAAGGGGCACGCTCACCGGCACGCCGTCGATGGTCAGATTCACGACGCCGTCGGCCATCAGCGCTCCGCCCTCATGCGACCATTACGGGCTTCCGCTTGCCCGCGATGTAGTCCTCGAATTCACCGCGAAACTTCTTGATGCCGGAGACGACGGGCGCGGCGCAGGAGTCGGAGAGCACGCAGATCGTCTTCCCGGTCATGTTGTCCGCGAGGTCGAGCAGGAGATCGAGATCGGTCGCCTTCCCCTGGCCCGCGAGGATCCGCTCGAGGATCTTGGTGGTCCAGGCGGTGCCTTCGCGACACTGGGTGCACTGGGCGCACGACTCGTGGGCGTAGAAGCGGGCGAGTCGCATGATCTGGTAGACCATGTCGGCGGAATCGTCGAACACGATCACACCCCCCGAGCCCAGCATCGTCCCCCGCTCGACGGCCCCCTCGTAGTCGAGCAGGCAGGCCTCGGTCTCTGCGCGATCGAGAATCGGCACCGACGAGCCGCCGGGGATGCAGGCCTTGAGGGTGCGGCCGGGCCGCATCCCACCGCACAGCTCGTACAGCAGGTCCTTGAGCGGGAAGCCCATGGTCAGCTCGTAATTGCCCGGCTTCTGGACGTGCCCGCACACCGAGAACAGCTTCGTGCCGGTGCTCTTCGGGTTGGAGAGGGACAACTTCTTGTACCACGCCGGGCCGTTCGTGAGGATGGGAGGCACCGCCGCGAGCGTCTCGACGTTGTTGATCGTGGTCGGCATCCCGAACACGCCGAACGCCGCGGGAAACGGGGGCTTGATACGCGGGTTCCCGCGCTTGCCCTCGATCGAGTTCATCAGGGCCGTCTCTTCACCGCAGATGTAGGCGCCGGCGCCGCGGTGCAGGTGAATCTTCAGGTCGCCGAACACTTGAGCGGCGTTCGCCTCGGCGAGGGCTTGCCCCATGATCGCATATGGCTCGGTGAACTCGCCCCGGATGTAGATGTAGCCGACCTCGGCCTGGATCGCCCGCATCGCGATCGCGGTGCCCTCGAGCAGCGCGTGCGGCGTCCAGCGCATGATCTCGCGGTCCTTGAACGTCCCCGGCTCGGACTCGTCGGCGTTTACGCACAGGTAGTGCGGTTTCTTTTTTTCCTTGGGCATGAAGGACCACTTGAGCCCGGTGGGGAACCCCGCGCCGCCGCGCCCGCGCAGTCCCGACTCTTTCACGAGATCGGTGATCGCGGCGGGCGCCATCGTCTGCGCCTGCCGCCACGCTTCGTAGCCCCCGCGCTTGACCCAGCCTTTGTAGGCGCGCGCCTCGGGGTCGCCGAAGTACTTGGAGAGCACGCTGGTCTCTTTGCGGTGCGGCTTGTGCGGGTAGCCCATTACCGGTACCGCTTCACGAGGTCCGGAACCTTCTCTGGGCTCACGCTCTCGATGAAGTCGTCGTTGATCAGCACCGGGGTCGCGAACCCGCACGCCCCCAGGCACTCCACCTCGATCACCGTCCACTGGCCGTCGGGGCTCGTGGCGCCGAGCTCCTTCGCGCCGGTGGCTTGCAGCAGCGCGCGGACCACGTCCTCGGCTCCGCAGATGTTGCAGGGCGAGGTGGTGCACACCTGCACGAAGTTCTGTCCCACCGGATGCTGGTGGTACATGGTGTAGAACGTCACCACGCCCTTGACGTAGGCGGGCGTGAGCCCGAGCACGGCTGCCACCTCGGTCATGTTGCGGTCCGAGATCCAGCCGCGCTGCTGCTGCACCAGCCACAGGGCCGGCAACAGCGCCCCCTGTTTGGTGGGGTAGCGGCCGAGCAGCGCCTGCAGCTCCTCGAGGACCTTGCCGGTGAACACCGGCTGATACTGTTCGGTCTCGGCGTCGTGGGTCGAGCGCGCGCTCACGCTCATCGGTCGACCTCGCCCATCACGATGTCCACCGATGCGTTGATGGCGATCAGGTCGGAGAGCAGGTGCCCTTCCGCCATCTTCGGCAGCGCCGCCAGGTTGATGAACGACGGCGGGCGGATGCGCCAGCGCACCGGCTTCGCGGTACCGTCGGAAACCAGGTAGGTGCCCAGCTCCCCTTTCGGGTTCTCGATCCCGACGTACGCCTCGCCCACGGGGGCCTTCACGCCTTCCATGACCTGCTTGAAGTGGTAGATCATCGCTTCCATGTCGCTCATGGCGCGCGACTTGGGGGGCAGAATCAGGCGCGGGTCCGCGATGTTCACCGGGCCGTCGGGGAGCCGCTCGAGCGCCTGGCGCAATATTCGGTTCGACTGGTGGCACTCCTCCAGCCGCACCAGGTAGCGGTCGTACACGTCGCCGTGCTCGCCCACGGGCACGTCGAATTCGTAGCTGTCGTAGTCGAGGTACGGCTTGTCGCGGCGCACGTCGTAGGGGACGCCGCTGGCGCGCAGCATCGGTCCGGACAGGGAGTAGTTGATCGCTTCCGGCGCCGTCATCACGCCCACGCCCTGGGTGCGGCCGACCCAGACGGCGTTGCGGGTGAGCACGCGGTCGATCTCATGCAGCGTCTTCGGGTACGTGTCGACGAACTGCCGCAACCCCGCGACGAAGTCATCGGTCACGTCGGCCATCATGCCCCCGACCCGCGTCACGCTCGTCGTGAGCCGGGCCCCGGTCCACATCTCCTGCAGGTTGTAGATGCGCTCCCGCTCCTGGAAGGCCCACAGGAACGGCGTGAACGCGCCCAGGTCGATCGACGTCGTCCCGAGCCACACCATGTGCGAAATGATGCGGCTCATCTCACATGCGATCACCCGCAGCACGGTGCAGCGCGGCGTGATCGCGATCCCCATCAGCTGTTCGGTCGCGAGCGCGAACCCGACGTTGTTCGCCATGGGCGAGAGGTAGTCGGTGCGGTCGGTGAGCGGGATGATCTGGTTGTAATGGCGGTATTCGCCGAGCTTCTCGAACCCGGAGTGCAGGTAGCCGACATGGGGGATGACCCGGACCACGGTCTCGCCGTCCAGCTCGACCACGAGGCGCAGCACGCCGTGCGTCGCCGGGTGCTGCGGCCCGATGTTGATCAGCATGTGCTCGCCGGCATCGGGCTCCACCTCTCCGTACCGCTCTCGCGCGCCCACTCCCGCCTCGAGCGGGATGCGCACCGGGCGGCCCTGCGGGTCCAGCCCCGGGGTCGCGAGCTCGACGGCGATGGTCCGCTTGCTCATTCGGAGTAGGGGATCTTGTCGCGCTCGCCGCGACGCAGTCGCTCCCGCATGTCGGGCGGGAGCGCGTCGTACGCCTCGGCGATCGACAGCTCCTCCATCGAGTAGTGCGCCTCGGGGTTGGCGTTGAGCGCCTGGCGCACCTGCTCCGCCCGGCTGAAGCGGCCGCGCAGCGGGAAGTCCTTCCGCAGCGGGTAGCCCTCGGCGTACGTCTCCCACATCAGGATGCGCCGCAGGTCCGGGTGGCCGCGGAACGTGACGCCGAACATGTCGTACACTTCGCGCTCCAGCCAGTCGGCGCCCCGCCACAGCCCGACGACCGAGTCGATCGCCAGGTCGCCGCGCGGGTCGAGCTCGACCTTCACCCGTAGGTCCGTGCGTCGCTCGAGCGAGCGCAGGTTGTAGACGACCTCGAGCGGTCGCTCGCGGTCGCGATACTCGACCGCGGTGACGTCGACCAGATAGTCGTACTGCTGCCCGGGCGTGTCGCGCAGCCAGGCCATCACGTCGAGCAGCGCCGCGCGGTCCACGTACACGATCGTGTCGCCGCACGACTCGACCGCGCGGCCGATCGCGCCGCCGAAGGTCGCGCGCAAGGCTTCGGCGGAGGGGTTCACCCCGAGCGGAACTGGTGGATGGAGTTCCCGAACGGCTCGGAGATCTCGTCGATCTGCTCGGGCGGCAGGCGCAGGCCGCGCTCGTCGAGCGGCTGCTCGTCGCGCCGTGGGGTACGGTCGAACAGCGATTCTCCCTTGATTTTCTTGTGCAGCATGAGGATGCCGTACAGCAGCCCCTCGGGGCGCGGCGGGCACCCCGGCACGTAGACGTCCACGGGGACGATGGTGTCGATCCCCTGCACCATCGCGTAGTTGTCGAAGATGCCGCCGGTCGAGGCGCACGCGCCCATCGAGATCACCCACTTGGGCTGCGGCATCTGGTCGTAGATCCGCCGGATCACGGGGGCGAGCTTGAACGGCAGGCGCCCCGCGCAGATGAGCACGTCGGCCTGGCGCGGGCTGAAGGCTTGACGCTCCATGCCGAAGCGGGCGAAGTCGTAGCGCGACGCGGCCGTCGCCATGAACTCAATGGCGCAGCACGCCGTGCCGAACGGCATCGGCCACAACGAGTTCGCCCGGGACGAGTTTACCGCCCAGTCGATCAGATCCTGGAACTTCGCTAGGAGGTAATTCGGACTCTGTCCGGAAACCTCTTTCGTCTCGAGGACCCGCTTCATTTCCTCGACCCCGTCACGGAACAACGTCGCGAAGCGACGTCACGGAAGAACGTCACGGGAAGGCGTACTGCGTGTCTTCGTGACGGTGCTTCGCGACGTCTGTTCGTGACGCCTCTTCGTGACGTCTGTGGTGTCGTTAGTCCCATTGTAAGGCGCCCCGCTTCCAAACGTAGACGTAGCCCACCGCGAGGATGAGCATGAAGACCAGCATCTCCACCAGCAGAAACCCCATCCCCGGCCCCCCCGCGCCGAAGTAAATCGCCCCCCACGGGATCAGGAACACCGTCTCCAAGTCGAAGACGATGAACAGCATGGCCACGAGGTAGAACTTCACCGAGAAGCGCTCATGGGCGTTCCCGAGCGGCGGCATGCCGCTCTCGTACGGGGCGTCTTTGACGCTGGTGGGCTTGCGCGGGGCGACGAGATGCGACAACCCGATCAGCAACGCCGCGTTGAAAGCGACGAACGCGAGCAGGAGAAGGAAGGCGAGGTAGGGCTGGTTCATGAGTTCGTGAAAAAATTCACTTGATCGGGCGAAACGTATTCGCGCGCGGCGGTGTTGTCAACCGAATCGAGTGGCGTAAGTGTCGACGGCGCCGATATATTGGCCCGCCATGTCCATCAAGTCCGACCGCTGGATCCGGCGCATGGCGCGCGAGCACGGAATGATCGATCCGTTCGCCGAGAACCAGGCCCGCACCGGCGTGATCTCCTACGGCGTGTCGTCGTACGGCTACGACATGCGGGTCGCGCCCGAGTTCAAGATCTTCACCAACGCGCTGTCCGCCGTGGTCGATCCCAAGAGCTTCGACCCGAAGTCGTTCGTCGAATTCAGCGGGAACGTGTGCATCGTCCCGCCCAACTCGTTCGCCCTGGCGCGCTCGGTCGAGTACTTCCGCATTCCCCGCAACGTGCTGACGATCTGCGTCGGGAAGAGCACCTACGCGCGCTGCGGCATCATCACCAACGTCACCCCGTTCGAACCGGAGTGGGAAGGGTTCGTGACGCTCGAGATCTCGAACACGACGCCCCTGCCCGCCAAGATCTACGCCAACGAGGGCATCGCGCAGGTGCTGTTCTTCACGGCGGACGAGGGCGACGAATGCGAGGTGAGCTATAAAGACAAGAAGGGCAAGTATCAGGCCCAGCAGGGGATCACGCTGCCGAAGCTCTAACGATGCCGAGCAGGGTGATCGTGGCGCTCGCGAGGGCGAGAATGACGATGTCCGGCCGCCACCCCAACTCGGTTCCGGGGACGGCCATCTGCAGGAAGTACATCGCGAAGTCGAACACCCCCACGAGCAGGCCCAACAGCACCGTCCGCTGCAGCGGGCGACCGAACTGGGCCAGCACGCTCCCCGTGACGAGTGCCACCGCCCCCTGCCCCGCCGCGATCGCCAGGGCCGTGACGGCGTCGCCGAGCAGGGTGAAGATCAGTCCCGAACGCGTGGGGATGTAGCTGAAGAACCAGGTGTGCAGCCCGGCGATCACGAGTCCGGCCACGGCGGCGCACACGGTCGCCCAGATAGCGTAGTAGATCACGACCTTCATGCGGTCGCCGGTATCGGTTGCCATAGCGCCAGCCTCTCGAGGTGCCCCCAATCTGTGCCCGGCCAGGAGGCGGCGCCAGCGCGGCGCCGGTGACGTGTGACCGGTCCGGCACTCCGCAACGGAGTATCTTACCGCCTGACTCTCGCCGGGGCGCTCCCGTGCGATGGAGACCGATAGTGGCCGGTTGCCCGCCGCCGGTGCGCGGGTCGTGAGGCGCGTCGCCGACGGGGTGGCGCGGGCGGCGCGCGCCGCGCGCGAACCGCTGAGCCTGCGCGCGACCCTGCTGCTGATGACCCTCGCGGCGGGCGTGTATGCGGGGGTCCTCCCCCTCTACCTCTTCGTTCGGGCACGCGCAGCAGCGCTGGCGCTCGGCGAGGGAACGGCGGCCATCGTCGCCCTGCAGGACGATCTGGCGCGCCGCAACAGCGGACTCCACCATGCGGCGGCGCTCGTGCGACGGCTCGTCGAGTCGCGCACCCGTCCGGCTCCCGGCTCGCTCGACAGCATTCGCCTCGTCATCGCGGCGACGAGCGCCCCGGCGGCCGGGCAGTCGTACGCGACCGTTCCCGCGGCGTTGCGCGCTCCGCTGGGGCAGTCCGAAGAGGCGGTGTCCCGGGTGGCGCGCGCGCTCGGCGAGGACGTCGCGCTCCTGGAGCGCGGCGGTGACCGGGCAGGGCCCGTCCGGCGAATCCGCACGCTCGACAGCCTCACGCAGGTCGCCGACCAGCAAATGCTGGCGGCGGGCCAGCAGGCGCGCCGCGACTTCTTGGACCGCCAACAGGCGCTCCAGCTGGCGGCGGGCGAGGTGCTGCGCGACGCGATCTTGTGGCTCGCCCTCGGCGCAGTGGGCGTGGTTCCCGCGGTCTACCTCGTGCGCCGGCGCGTGTGGCGGCCGCTGGCGGAGCTCGAGGCCGGGCTCGCCCGGGTCGCAGAAGGCGATCTGACGACGGGCGTGCCGGTGCGCGGCAGCGACGAGCTGGGCAGGCTGGCGCAGCACTTCAACGAAATGACGCGGGTGCTGCGGGATCGCGCGGAGGAGCAGGGCCGCTTCGCCGCCGCCGGCGAGTTGCTCGCCGGCGTCGCCCACGAGGTCAACAACCCGCTCATGGCGATCGCGGCGCATGCGGAGAACAGCATCGCCGATCCCGCCCTGGCGGAGCCGCAGCGCGCCGAGATGCTGCAGATCCTGCGGCAGGCGCGTCGCGCCGCCAAGCTGCTGCGCGGCTTGCTGCGGTTCGTCCGGGTCACGGAACGGGAAGTCACGCGCGTCAACCTGAACGACGTGGTGCGCGGCGCGATGGACCTCGTGTCCTACCGGTTCGCGCTCGACGAGATCGTGGTGGGTGGGCGCCTGGACCCGGGGCTGGTTGCGGTCGAGGGGGACGCGATCAAGTTGGAGCAGGTGATCGTGAATCTCCTGTCCAACGCCATCGACGCCCTGCGTACGATCAAGCCCCCGCGCGAGCTCACGGTGGACACCTGGTACGAGGAGGCCCGCGTGTCCGTCGCCGTCGCGGACAACGGGCGCGGCGTCTCCGCGGACATGGTGCCGCGGCTGTTCCGGCCGTTCGCCACGACCAAGGCGCGCCGCGGCACGGGCCTGGGGCTCTACATTTCACGTCAGATCGCCCGCGAGGCGGGCGGTGACCTGGTGCTCGACTCCGGTCCGGGCAACGCAGCGCGCTTCGTGCTGTCGCTCCCTGCCGCCCCGGCGGAGCCGGCTCCGGCACCGTCGCCCGCCCCCACGGCTCCAGCCGCCGCGCCCCAGCCGGGTGGCGTGGCCCGTCCCGCCCCGTCCCTGGCGGGTCTGCACGTGCTCATCGTGGACGACGAGGAGGCCGTCCGCCGCCCGATGGCCAAGTTCCTGGTCCGCCGGGGGGCGCGGGTGGATGAGGCGCAGGACGGGACAGAGGCCTTGGCGCGGTTGGACGGCGCGGGGGGGCAGGCCGATGTGATCGTCGCCGACCTGCGGATGCCGCGGATGGGTGGCGTGGAGCTGTTCGCCACGCTGGAAGACACCCGGCCGGCGCTCGCCGCGCGCGTCTTGTTTCTGTCGGGAGACATCTCCCAGCTCGCCGAGCCGGGAAACACGCCGGTGCCGCGGGAACGGGTGCTGGTAAAGCCGGTCGAGCTGGCGGAGCTGGAGCGGCGTATCCTGGAGTTCATCCGGACGCGGGAGGGCGAGGGAGCAGGGGGAACGTGACCGGAGGTGTAGCTGGCCGCCGGGCCGCGCACTAAGATTTAGCATGCTGATCGTCGTCGTCTTGCTCGCGACGGTGGCGATGCGGGTCGCGATCGTCACGGCGGTCGTGTACTTGCTGTTGCCGCAAGGCAGGTTCTGCCCGCACTGCGGCGGTGAAATGACGGCGATCCGCAACCGGTTCTTCGACCGGCTGCTTCCCGCGCTCGAGCGGCGCTGGTGCGTGGAGTGCGGTTGGGACGGCATCGTGCGGCGCGTCCGGGCGGCCCCGCGGCGGCGCGCCGCGCAGCGGCCGCTCATTCCTTCGTAATCAGTCGCGCGTAATCAGTCGCGCCGCCCGCTCGTAGAAGAAGTAGTCCCACGCCCAGTTCATCAGCACGAACAGCTTGTTGCGGAACCCGATGAGCTGGATGATGTGCACGATCAGCCAGACCACCCAGGCGGCGAATCCCTTGAAGGCGACTCCTCCGAGGTAGGCGACCGCGGCGTTGCGGCCGATGGTGGCGAGCGACCCGGGATCCTTGAAGCGAAACGCGCGCGGCGGCTCGTCGCGCAGCCGGCGCGCGATGTTCGCGGTCGCTGTGTCGGCCATCTGAATCGCGACGGGCGCCATCATCGGGAGCGGCGCCCCGTCGTGCTCGAGATACGCGGCGTCGCCGATCACGTACACCTCGGGGTGGTCGGGCGCCTGCAGCTCCGGCGTCACCGCCACTCTTCCCTGTCGTGCCGTCGTCAGCCCGAGCGTCGCCGTGAGCGAGACCGCTTTGGCGCCCGCCGCCCAGATGAGTGTGCGCGCGGGAATCACTTCCCCGCTCTTCAACGTGATCCGCGCGCCGTCGAAGTCTTGGACGGCGGCGCCGAACCGGACTTCCACGTGTTTCTTGCGCCACAGGATCTTGGCCGCGGCGTCGCCCAAGCGATCGGGCATCGCCGCGAGCAGCCGGTCGGTGGCCTCGAGCAGCAACACGCGCACATCCTTGATGTTCAGCCGCGGGTAGTCCTTGACGAGCACCAGCCGGATGAGCTCGGACAGCGCTCCCGCCATCTCCACGCCCGTCGGGCCGCCGCCCACCACCACGAAGGTGAGCAGCGCGCGCCGGCGCTCGGCGTCGGGCTCCAGCATGGCCAGCTCGAAGCACCGCAGCACGTGGTTGCGGATCGCCACCGCGTCGACCACGCCCTTCAGGCCGAAGCCGTGGCGGACGATGCCGTCCAAGCCGAAGTAGTTCGTCTCGCCGCCCGGGGCGAGGATCAGGAAGTCGTACGGCACCGGGCCGTGGTCGGTCGCGACCCGGCGCGCCGCGAAGTCGACGCCCGTGACTTCGACCATGCGGAACTCGAAGTTCGGCTGGCGGCGCAGGATCGCGCGTACCGGCTTGGCGATCTGCTCGGGCTCGAGGCCGGCCGTGGCGACCTGGTACAGAAGCGGTTGGAAGAGATGGTAATTGTGCCGGTCGAGCAGCACGACGTCGACCGGCGCCTTGCGAAGCGCGCGGGCGGCGCGCAGGCCGCCGAAGCCCGCGCCGACGATGACGACGGTAGGTCGCACCGGGTGCGCCGCGCTACTCGAGCACCACCGCGGTGCCGTAGCAGAGCACTTCGGTCGCCGAGGCGCGCGCCGCCACTTCCGAGGCGTCGAAGCTCATCCCGATCACCGCGTTGGCGCCCAGCTGCTGGGCGTGCTCGATCATCAGGTCGTACGCCGTCTGACGCGCCTGATCGCACATTTCCGTGTAGGCGCCGATCTGGCCGCCGATGATGCTCTTCAGGCCGCCGAGAATGCCTTGGGAGATGGTGGGCGCCCGCACGGTAATGCCCCGCACCACGCCCTTGTATTCGCGGATGCGGCGGCCCTGCACGTCGAACGTGGTGGACACGAGGATCGCAGACCGGATCGCCATCGGACGCTCCCGTATAGGTGGTGGCGGCGACGAGTCGGCCGCCTTGCTTGCACGGCCGGAGTGCAGGTATCATCCGACCGTTCCATGGCCCAGCCACTCGCCGTCCAGCCCTCCGCCCCGCCGAGTCTCGTGCGCTCGCTGATCGGCCAGAAGGTGATCATGGCCACGAGCGGCGTGATCCTCTTCCTGTTCGTGGTCGGTCACCTGCTCGGCAACCTGAAAGTATTTCAGGGTCCGGAGCACTTCAACGCGTACGCCGAGGGCCTGCGAACCGTGGGGGCGCCGTTCTTCGCCCGGGGGCAGCTGCTGTGGGTCGCGCGGATTGTGCTGCTCGTCGCGGTTTTCGCCCACATCTGGGCCGCCATCGGGGTCACGCGTGCGAGCTGGCGAGCGCGCCCGGTCGCCTACCACGAGCTCGAGCCCGTCGAGACGACCTACGCGGCCCGGACGATGCGCTGGGGCGGCGTGATCATCCTGCTGTACGTAATCTACCACCTGCTGGATTTCACGTTCGGCCGGGTGAATCCCAGTTTCGTCCCGGGCGATGTGTACCACAACGTCGTGGCGAGCTTCCGCGTGTGGCCGGTCTCGGCGTTCTATGTCGTCGCGATGGTCGTCGTCGGCCTGCACATCTACCACGGCGTGTGGAGCGCCCTGCAGACGCTGGGCCTGCATCGGGCGCCCACCGACCGCTGGCGCCGCGGCGCGGCCGGCGTGCTGGCCGCGGCGACCGTCGCGGGTTACGTCGCGATTCCGCTGGCGGTGCTCGCCGGCTGGCTGCGGTGACCATGGAGCTCCGGGCACAGGTTCCCGCCGGCGCGCTCGCCGACAAGTGGGAGCGCCACCGCGCCGAGATCCGGCTCGTCAACCCGGCGAACAAGGTCAAGCACCACGTCATCGTCGTCGGCTCCGGGCTCGCGGGGGCGTCCGCGGCGGCGTCGCTGGCCGAGCTCGGGTATGCCGTCTCGTGCTTCTGCTTCCAGGACTCGCCCCGGCGGGCGCACTCGATCGCGGCGCAAGGCGGCATCAACGCGGCGAAGAACTACCAGAACGACGGCGATTCCGTGTTCCGGCTGTTCTACGATACGATCAAGGGCGGCGACTTCCGCTCGCGCGAAGCAAACGTCTATCGGCTGGCCCAGATCAGCGCCGCGATCATCGACCAGTGCGTGGCCCAGGGCGTGCCGTTCGCGCGCGAGTACGGCGGCCTGCTCGCCAACCGCTCGTTCGGCGGCGTCCAGGTATCGCGCACCTTCTACGCGCGCGGCCAGACGGGGCAGCAACTGCTGCTCGGCGCCTACCAGGCGCTGGCTTGCCAGATCGCCGCCGGCAAGGTGCGGATGTATCCGCGCACGGAGCTGCTCGACGTGGTGGTGATCGACGGGCGGGCCCGCGGCATCGTCACGCGCAACCTGGTGAACGGGAAGCTGGCGACACACACCGGCGACGCCGTCGTGCTCGCGACCGGCGGCTATGCGAACGTCTACTACCTCTCCACCAACGCCAAGGGCTGCAACGTGACCGCCATCTGGCGGGCCCACAAGCGCGGCGCGGCGTTCGCGAACCCGTGCTTCACGCAGATTCACCCTACCTGCATCCCCGCCACGGGGCACCACCAGTCCAAGCTGACGCTGATGAGCGAGTCGCTCCGCAACGACGGCCGCATCTGGGTGCCGCAGCAGCGCGGCGACCGGCGCCCGCCCGACCAGATTCCCGAGAGCGCGCGCGACTACTACCTCGAGCGGCTGTACCCGAGCTTCGGCAACCTGGCGCCGCGGGACATCGCCTCGCGGCGCGCCAAGGAGGTGTGCGACGAGGGCCGGGGCGTGGGCCCGGGCGGACACGGCGTCTATCTCGACTTCCAGGACGCGATCCGGCGGCTCGGCCGGCCGGTGATCGCCGAGCGCTACGGCAACCTGTTCGAGATGTACCAGCGCATCACCGCCGAGGATCCGTACCTGGTCCCGATGCGCATCTACCCCGCCCCGCACTACACGATGGGCGGGTTGTGGGTGGACTACAATCTCATGAGCACGGTCGACGGATTGTATGCGATCGGCGAGGCCAACTTCTCCGACCACGGCGCCAACCGGCTCGGCGCGAGCGCGTTGATGCAGGGGCTCGCCGACGGCTACTTCATTCTGCCCTATACCATCGGCGATTATCTCGCCCAGGCAAAGCTCCCCAAGGTCGATGCGGGCCATGCCGCGGCGCGGCAGACCGAGGCCGAGGTGGGCGGGCGCACGCGCCGGCTGCTCGAGGTGAACGGCCACCGCAGCGTCGACGCCTTTCACCGCGAGCTCGGCCGCCTCACGTGGGACCGCTGCGGCATGTCCCGCAACGCCGCGGGATTGAAGGATGCGATCCAGCGGATCTGCGTGCTGCGCGAGGAATTCTGGGAGGACGTGTACGTGGGTGGGCGGGGCGAGGACTTGAATCAATCGCTCGAGCACGCGGGGCGCGTCGCGGACTTCTTCGAGTTCGCCGAGCTGATGTGCCACGATGCGCTCGAGCGCGAGGAGTCGTGCGGCTGCCACTTTCGCGAGGAGTACCAGACGCCCGAGGGGGAGGCAAAGCGCGACGACGCGCGCTTCAGCCACGTCGCCGCGTGGGAGTTCTCGGGCGTCGGGAAGGCACCGGTGCTGCACCGCGAGCCGCTCGAGTTCGAGGCCGTGCACCTCGCGCAGCGGAGCTACAAGTGAAGCTCACGCTCCACGTGTGGCGCCAAGCGGGCCCGATCGCGCTGGGGAAGTTCGTGCGCTACGACGTGGCGGACGCGAGTCCCGACATGTCGTTCCTCGAGCTGCTCGACGTGCTGAACCAGCAGTTGATCGCGCGCCGAGAGGAGCCGATCGCGTTCGATCACGACTGTCGCGAAGGGATCTGCGGTGCGTGCGGCCTGGTGATCAACGGGCGGCCGCACGGCCCCCAGCGCGCCACCACGGCGTGCCAGCTGCACCTGCGGCACTTCGCCGACGGCGCCGAGCTCTGGATCGAGCCGTGGCGGGCGCGCGCGTTCCCGATCGTCAAGGACTTGGTCGTGGACCGGGCGGCCTTCGACCGCATCGTCCAGGCCGGGGGGTTCATCACGGCGCGCACTGGCAGCGCGCCCGAAGCGAACTCCATTCCCGTGCCGAAGCTGGCCGCCGACCGGGCGATGGACGCCGCGGCGTGTATCGGGTGCGGCGCGTGTGTGGCGGCGTGCCCCAACGCGTCGGCCATGCTGTTCGTGGCGGCCAAGGTCTCCCACCTCGGCCTGTTGCCGCAGGGCCAGCCCGAGCGCTACACCCGCGTGACGAAGATGGTGGCGCAGATGGACGCCGAGGGCTTCGGCGCCTGCACCAACCACGGTGAGTGCATGGCGGCGTGCCCCAAGGAGATCTCGATCGACTTCATTGCGAGGTTGAATCGGGACTACATCAAGGGCGCTTTTCTATAGTTTCACCGCCGCCATCGTCTCCTTCACAGCGTCGGCGGACTTCTTCAGCGCGGTGCGCTCCTCTGCCGACAGCTTGACCTCGAGGATTTGCTCCAACCCCTTGCGCCCCAGCTTGCACGGCACGCCGCAGTAGATCCCCGAGAGCCCGTACTCTCCCTCCAGCCACGCAGCACACGGGAGCACGCGTTTCTTGTCGCGCACGATCGCCGCGACCATCTGCACGACCGCGGCCGACGGCGCGTAATACGCCGAGCCCGTCTTTAAGAAGCTCACGATCTCGGCGCCGCCGTTGCGGGTGCGGTCGACGATCTTGGCGAGCGTCGCCTGGTCGAGAAGCTGGCTGACCGGGATGCCCGAGACGGTGGTGTAGGAGACGAGCGGCACCATCGTGTCGCCGTGGCCGCCCAGCACCATCGCCTGGATGTCCTCGACCGAGACATCCAACGCCTCGGCCAGGAAGGCGCGGTAGCGCGCCGTGTCGAGCACGCCGGCCATGCCGAGCACGCGCTCGCGCGGGAAACCCGTCACCTGCTTCGTCACCCAACACATCACGTCGAGCGGGTTCGAGACGACGACGACGATCGCCTGGGGGCAGTGCTGCTTGATCTGCTGGGAGACCTGTTTCACGATGTCGGCGTTGGTGCGGACCAGGTCGTCGCGGCTCATGCCGGGCTTGCGGGCGATGCCCGCCGTGACGACGACCAGCTCGCTCCCGGCCGCCGGGGCGTAGTCGTTAGCGCCGATCACACGCGCGTCGAACCCCTCGATCGGCGCCGACTCCCACTGGTCGAGCGCCTTTCCTTGGGGCACGCCCTCGATCACGTCGACGAGGACGACGCGCCGGGCGAGCTCCTTTTCGGCGAGGCGTTGGGCGGCGGTGGCGCCGACGTTGCCGGCGCCGACGACGGTGATCTTGTCGAACATGGGTCCTGAGGTGACGAGCGGCGGTCAGCCGCCCCGGGTGTGCATCTCGCGGTGTGGGTCGGCGCGCAGGTCTGCGATCGGGTACAGCGCGCTGCGCTCCCGGACCGCTAGCCGCTCTTCCGCCCCGCGGTCGGCGCGGTGCTGCCATGTGTCGCGCAACAGCTGGGCGAGCTCGGCGTCGCTCACCCCCGCGCGCAGCCGCTCCCGCAGATCGACCCCGCTCTTCGCGTACAGGCAGAGGAACCAGGTGCCGTCCGCCGTCAGCCGGCTGCGGTCGCAGGCGCGGCAGAATGGTGCGGTGGTAGACGCGATGATGCCGAAGCTCGTCCCGTCGGCGAGCCGGAATCGCTCGGCCGGAGCGCGGCCGTCGGCCGCAATCGGCTCGATCGCACCGTAGCGCCGGGCCAGCACCTCGAGCATCTCCCGCTGCGACACGACCTGCTCCATCGACCAGCGCGTCGCGCCACCCACGTCCATGTACTCGATGAACCGCACCTCGGCATCATGAGTGCGGGCGAACTCGACCAGATCCGCCAGCTCGTCGTCGTTGAATCCCCGGATCACGACCGCGTTGAGCTTGAGCTTCGCGAAGCCTGCCTTGCGGGCCGCCGCGATGCCCTCGAGCACATCGGCATGCCGCGGGCTCTTCGCGAACGCGAGCATGCGCTCGGGGCGCAGCGTGTCGAGGCTCACGGTCGCCCGTTGCAGGCCCGCGGCCTGCAGCGCCGCGGCGTGCTTCGCGAGCAGCAACCCGTTCGTCGTCAGCGCGAGGTCAGTGATACGCGCGTCGCAGGCGATCATCTCGACCAGCGTGGGGAGGTCGTGCCGCAGCAGCGGCTCCCCGCCGGTGAGCCGGACCTTGTGCACCCCGAGCCCGGCGAACACTCCCACCAGCCGCGCGATCTCCTCGAACGTGAGGATCGACTCGCGCGGCAGCCAGACGTAGTCGTCCTCGGGCATACAGTAGCGGCACCGCATGTTGCAGCGGTCCGTGACCGAGACCCGCAGGCTCGTGAGCGGGCGGCCGAACGTGTCGCGCAGCACGTCAGACATGGGCGGGTCTGGTCGTTGGACGACCGGAGGGATCGACCCACACTTCACTGCCGTCCGCGCGCAGCTCCTTCTTCCACACGGGCACGCGCCGCTTCACCTCTTCGATCACGTAGCGGCACGCCTCGAACGCCTGCGCCCGGTGCGGCGCCGCCGTGACGATCGCGATGCTCGCCTCGCCCACCGGGATCCGCCCCAGCCGGTGCCGCACGGCGACCCGAGCGCCGGACCAGCGCTCCCGGACCTCCGCGACGATGCGACCCAGCTCCCCGTCGACCATCTCCTCGTAGGCGGAGTACTCGATCGCGGTCACGCCCTGCTCTTCCGGGCCGTCGCGCACGGTCCCGAGAAACACGCACGTGCCGCCGCACTCGGGAGAGGAGACCTCGGCGAGCAGGGCGTCGAGGGAAATGGGAGAGCGAATGAGATAGGTCATGGCCATTCACCCGCCCGCTATAGGGGGTAAGAGCGCCACCTCGTCCCCGTCCCGCACGCTGGCGTCCAGCTTCACGTGCTGCAAGTTCACCGCTGCGAGGGGGCGCTCCGGTAAGGCCTGGCCTCCGGGGAACTCGTCGCGCACGCGCCGCACCACATCGCCCACCGTGGCGGGGAGCGGCACTGCCACCGCTGCCTCCGCCCGGCCCACGAGCTCCGCATAGCGGGCGAAAAAGCGCACGCGAATCGTACCGGATGGCGAGGGACGCTCCATGTTGCTTGAGAAGATAGCCCTCCTCACCCGCCCGTGGAACCGGTCGTGAGACCGCGCCACAGCTTCGTCTGCTTCGGGGTCGCGGCGGTCGCTTGCGTCAGGGTGAACGCCGTAGTACTGCGCTCGCGCACCTGCGTCGTGAGCGTCACGGTCTGGCCGCCGCGTTGCGCGGTGATCGTGAGCGGCGCACCCGCCTGGCCGCGGTACTGCTGCCGGAATTTCGCCGCCCAGTCGCCGTCGGGGCGCGTCTCCAGGTCTCCCACCTTCAATAGTTCGTCCCCGAGCGCGAGCCCCGCGGCTTCGGCGGCGCTCCCCGGGACGATGTCTCGCACGACCAGCTTTCCCTGCTCGCCCGGCTGCGCGTTCACGCCGAGGAACGGGACCGAGCTCGTCTTGCGCGTCACGGCGATCCCGGCTTTCGCAAACACGATCTCGTATGGCAACGGCTCGCGGCCGTTGATGTAGCGCTGGTAGAAGCCGTCCACGTCGGACATGCCGAACTCCCGCAACAGCCCGAGTAGATCGGCGGTGCCGAAGCCCTTGTGCTTCTGGTAAAACCGGGCGTACAACGCCCGCATCACGTCGTCCAGGCTGCTCTTGTTGTCCGTGGCGTCACGGATCGAGACGTCGAGCAGCATCCCGGTGAGGGCGCCTTTGGGGTAGTAGAGCTGGGAGCTGTTGACGAACACCTCGTTGATCCACGTCGCCGCGCTGCCGTCTTCCTCGCTCCACGGCTCCGGCGCCGACTCCACCTCCTGCATGTCTTTCACGGCGTTGCTCAGGAACTGCTCGGGCGTCCACAGTCCGGACCGCACGTTGGTCAAGTCGGCGTAGTAGTCGGTCACGCCCTCCGACCACCACAACAGCGGCGTGTACTGCTCGCCGTGATAGTCGTACGGCCACATCTCGGCGGGGCGGATCCGCTTGACGTTCCACAAATGGAAATACTCGTGGGACATGAGCGGCACCATGAAGTCCCCGAAGTTCCCCGCCGCGTCCGCGAACGCGCCTTGCGGCATGATGTCGAACTGCGCCGCGCTGTGCTCCAGACCGCCGCCGAAGCTGATCGGCTCCCGGATGACGTTGAAGAACACCGTGTAGTGCTCGTACGGCGGTCCCCCCATGAGCCCGTTCTCGGTCTTCGCGATCCGCTCGACGTCGCTGCGCATGTTGCGTGCGACCGCGGGCGTGTAGGCGTCGGCCGGCCAGACGGCGATCCGGATCCACTTGCCGTCGACCTGCACCGAGTCGAGGCTGTACTTGCCGACGAACGTTTCCGCATCCACCAGCTCGTGATAATCGGATGCGTTGTAGGGCCCCGTTCCCGATCCCGCCAGCGCGGTCGTCACCTGCCAGCCCGCGGGCAGGTTGAAGCGCAGCTGCGCGGGGCGCTGCAGCTGTCCCTCTTCGTACAAAAACAGATTCGTGCCGAGGAACTGTCCGAACTCACCGTTGATACGCGCCAGTGACAAGTCCACGGTGTCGGCCAGGTAGTCGAATTCGACGGTCACGCGATCGCTCCGGCCGGTGGTGACGCGCCACGTGTCCTTGTCGAAGCGGTCCCAAAACAGCGCCTGGCCCGCGGGGCTCTTCGCGCCGAAGTGCCGCACGTAGCGCGCATAGTTCTGGATCTCGTAGGCGCCCGGACTCCAGGCCGGCAACGACAGGTACAGTGTGTCGCGCCCGCGGGCGGGAAACTCGGCCTTCACGTGGAACAGCTTGGCGGCGGGCGACGGAACGGCCACTTCGTAATTGACGGTCTGCGCGGACAACGGGACGGCGACGAGCAGGGCGACGAGCAGACGCACTGGGTGAGCTCCGCGAGTGGTGTGAGGGATCAGTACCCCGTGCAAAACAAAGCGGCCCAGACGGTTAGTCCGGGCCGCCAACGGCGCGCGAACGCCAGCGTCAGGGCGTCACCTTCTCGCTCGCCTCCGCGACCATCGCGCGCAACTCCTTGCTGGGCTTGAACACCGGCACGGGGCGCGCCGCGACCTCTACCGGGTCGCCGGTGCGCGGGTTGCGGGCCATGCGCGTCTTGCGCTGCCGGATCTTAAAGGTCCCAAACCCGCGTACCTCAATGTTATGCTGCTCGGCGAGCGCGGCTTTCACGGCGTCGAGAAATGAATCGACAACGCGCGCGCAGTCCTTCTTGGAAATCAGGGGACCAGCGGTGCGTGCGATCTGCGCGGTGACCTTCTCGACCAGATCCGCCTTCGTCATCCGTCCCCCTTGCAGGGCCCAAGGGCAGTCAAGACGAGGGGCCAACATACGGGCTTACCTATTGTGTGTCAAGAGCTTGGAGGAACTGCTGAAAGTGCCCTTGCGCGTCGTGCGGGCCGGGTGAGGCCTCCGGGTGGTACTGCACCGCGAAGATCGGGTATTCCCGGTGCTTCACGCCTTCGACCGTACCGTCATTGAGGTTGAGGTGGGTCACCTCAAGCGCCTTCGCACCCGGAACGCCGCCCGTGTCGCCGCGCACCGCGAACCCGTGGTTCTGTGACGTTATAAGTACTTGTCCTGTCGCAACATCGCGCACTGGATGGTTCCCCCCCCGATGCCCGTATGGCAGCTTCACGGTTTCGCCACCCAAGGCGAGGCCGAGCAGCTGATGACCGAGACAGATGCCGAAGATCGGCAGCGTGCCGTCGGCCAACTCGCGCAGCGTCGCGACCGCGTACGTGACGGCGGCCGGATCGCCGGGGCCGTTGGAAAGGAACAGACCGTCGGGCTCGAGCTCGCGCACTTGCGCGGCCGAGGTCGCGGCCGGCACGACCGTGACGCGGCAGCCATACTGCAGGAACAGCCGCACGATGTTGCGCTTCATGCCGTAGTCGTACGCGACGATGTGGCGGCGGGCGTCGGCCGGCCCTGCACAGTAACGCTGCGCGATGGTCGCGCGCGTCGCGAGGTCGAGGCCGTCCATCGAGGGACTCGCGGCGAGCGCGGCGCGCACGTCGTCGCTCGGTTGCGCGCCCGGCGCGACCGCGCCGCGCATCGCGCCCTTCGACCGAATGTGGCGGGTGAGCTGGCGCGTGTCGACGTCCGCGATAATCGGCACGCGCGCCTCCGCCAGCCAGTCGGCGAGCGCTCCCGTCGATCGCCAGTTGGACGGCTTGATCGACAGCTCGCGCACCACCACGCCGGCCACGCGCGGCCGGTCGGATTCGATGTCCTCGAGATTGATGCCGTAGTTGCCGATCATCGGGGCCGTCATCACCACGATCTGCCCGAGATACGACGGGTCGGTGAAGACCTCTTGGTAGCCGGACAGGTTCGTGGTGAAGACGACTTCGGCGTAGGTCCGCTCGAACGGGATGGGCGCGGTACCGGGGAACCATGCGCCGTCCTCGAGCAGCACGTAGGCTGGAGCAGGCTCAGCGATCAGGAGGTCTCCGGCCGGACGACGGATTGGACGGCGGCGGGGACTGCGGCGGCTTCTGCGGCGTGGATTGCAGCGGCAGCGGCGTGGGGAGCACCGGAGCCGGCGGCGGCGCCGTCGTGTCGATCACCGAGCGCGGGGCGCTGGTCTGCGCGGACATGATGGCGAGCACGAGCGACAGGAACAGAAACATCCCCGCGGACCACCACGTGAGCTTGGTGAGCAGGGTCGTCGCCTGACGCCCGCCCATGAACTGCTCGGTACCGGCGCCTCCGCCGAGCGACGCCAGCCCGCCCCCCTGCCCCGCCTGCAGCAGGATGGCCGTCGTCAGCACCAGCGAGTCGAGGATGAGAACGCTGACCAGGAAGCCGTACATGCGCGCGGGCGGATAATACCTAGGCCGCGCCGGTTTGCACAAGCTCGGCCCAGCTCGCGGGATCGAGCGACGCGCCGCCGACCAGCACGCCGTCGAGCTCCGGCTCCGCGAGCAGCTCGGCGATGTTCTTGAGATTCACGCTGCCGCCGTACAACACGCGTGCCTGCGCCACGCCGCGGGCGGCGAGCCAGGCACGAATCTCCCGGTGCACGGTGGCGGCGTCCCGGGGCGTGGCATTTCTGCCCGTGCCGATCGCCCACACCGGCTCGTACGCCGTCGTGATCTGGCCGAGCTTCCCCGCTTCCATTCCGCCGAGCGCCCCTGCCAGCTGCCGCGTGACGACGGCGAGCGTGTGCCCGGCCTCGCGCTCCGCGAGCGTCTCGCCGACGCACAGGACAGGGGCGAGGCCCGCCGCCAAGGCCGCGCCCACCTTCTTACGCGTGTCTTCGTCGGTCTCACCGAAGACGTGGCGGCGCTCCGAGTGGCCCACGAGGGTCGCCTTGGCGCCGGCCTGGGCGACGAGCGGACCCGACACGGCGCCGGTGAAGGCTCCTTTGGGCTCCCAATGGATGTCCTGGGCGCCGACTAGCAGGTCGGCGCGCTCGCGCGCCGCCTGCGCCGCCGCCTCCAGCGACACGGCGGGTGGGAAGAACCATACCTCGCATTGCTCGCGCGGCTGGTAGCGCGTGCGGAACGTCTTGAAGTAGGCGCGCGCCTCGTCGGGCCCGATGTGCATCTTCCAGTTGGCGGCGAACCGGAGGGGGCGGCTCACGCGTCCTCCAGCGCCGCCACGCCCGGAAGCGGCTTGCCCTCCAGGAACTCGAGCGACGCGCCGCCGCCGGTCGAGACGTGGGTGAACGCGTCCTCCAGGCCGGCGACGGCGGCCGCCGAATCGCCGCCGCCCACCACGGTGACGGCACCGCGTTTCCCCGCCTCGACCATGGCGTCCGCAACGCTCCGCGTGCCGGCGTCGAACGGCGGCGTCTCGAACACCCCCATGGGCCCGTTCCAGAAGATCGTCCGGGCTCCGACGATGCGGGCGCGGTAGTCGAGCCGGGTGGTCTCGTCGATGTCGAAGATGGCGAACCCGGCCGGGACGCGGTCGCTCAGGACCTCACGCCGCTCGGCGGCGCGCTCGAGGCTGGGCGCGACGACCGCGCCGCGCGGCAGGATCAGCTTCGCGCCCGCCTTGGCGAGGATGGCCTTGGCGACGTCCTCCTTGTCGCGCTCCACCAGCGAGCTGCCCACGCCGAACCCGATGGCGAGGAAGAACGTGCTCGCCATCGCCCCGCCGATGAGGATCTGGTCCACCCGCGGCAACAGCGCTTCGATCACATCGATCTTGCCCGAGATCTTGGCGCCGCCCAGCACCGCGAGGAACGGTCGCCGCGGCTGGTCGAGCGCGTCGCCCAGGTAGCGCAGCTCCCCCTCCATCAGGAAGCCCGCGACGGCGGGCTTGAGCAGGTGCGCAACGGCCTCCGTGGAGGCGTGCGCCCGATGCGCCGAGCCGAACGCGTCGTTCACGTAGAGATCGCCCAGCGCCGCGAACGTCGCCGCGAGCGTGGGATCGTTGGCTTCCTCGCCCGGCCAGAACCGCGTGTTCTCGACCAACGCGATGCCGCCCCGCGGGAGCCGGCGGGTGACCGCGGCGCCCGCGTGCGGGTCGGGAATGAACTCGACCGGGGTCCCGAGCAGCCGTTCCAGGTCCCGCGTGATCAGCTTGAGCGAAAGCTTGGGGTCGGCCCCCTGGGGACGACCGAGGTGCGACAGCAGCACGACCCGGGCGCCCTTGTCACGCAGGTACTCGATGGTGGGCAGGGCGGCTTTGAGGCGCGTCTCGTCCGCGACGCGGCCGTCCTTGAGGGGCACGTTGAAATCCACGCGCACCAGCGCGCGCCTGCCATCGAGGGCCTCGGGTGGGAGGTCCCGCAGGCGGCGCTTCGTCACTGGGCGGCGATGTAGGCGAGCAGGTCGACGCAGCGCGCCGAATAGCCCATCTCGTTGTCGTACCAGGACGACACGTGGACGAGCGTCCCATCGATCACGTTGGTGGACAGCGCGTCCACCACGCTGGAATACAGGCTCCCGATGTAATCGCTCGAGACGAGCGGCTCGTCGCTCACGTCGAGAATCCCCTTGAGACTCGAGCCCGCGGCTTCTTTGAACGCGCCGTTCACCTGCTCGACGGTCGCGGCCTTCTCCACCTCGACCGTCAGGTCCACGAACGAGACGTCCGGTGTCGGCACCCGCAGCGAGATGCCGTCCATCTTTCCCTTCACCTCCGGGATCACGAGGCCCGTGGCCTTGGCCGCGCCGGTGGTGGTGGGAATGATGTTCAGCGCCGCCGCGCGGGCGCGCCGCAGATCCTTGTGAGGCAGGTCGAGGATCTGCTGGTCGTTGGTATAGCTGTGCACCGTCACCATGTAGCCGTGGCGAAAGCCCCAGTGGTCCATGACGACCTTCACCACGGGGACGAGACAGTTTGTCGTGCAGGAAGCGTTCGAGATGACGTGATGCTTCGCGGGGTCGTACTTCCGGTGGTTCACGCCCATCACGATGGTGATGTCCTCGCCCTTGGCGGGGGCGGAGATCACGACTTTCTTGGCGCCGGCGGCGAGGTGCTTCGCGGCGGCGTCGCGGTCCGTGAAGCGGCCCGTGCTTTCCAACACCAGCTCGACGCCCAGGTCCTTCCACGGCAGCTTCTCGGGCTCCTTGATGGCCGACACCTTGATCGGCTTGCCGTTCACCACGATCGCGTCGCCCCGCGCCTCCACGGTGCCGCCGAACCGGCCGTGCACCGAGTCGTACTTGAGCAGGTGGGCGAGCGTCTTCGTGTCGGTGATGTCGTTCACGGCGACGAACTCGAGCGCCGACTGCTTCATGAGAACGGCGGCGCGCAGCACGTTGCGCCCGATCCGCCCGAACCCGTTGATGCCCACACGAACCGCCATCGTCGCTCCTCAGGTGAAATCCGGTAGGGTCGCTCGCCCGAACGTCACGCCCAGCACGGTGCGGGCGCCGCCGTGCTCCAAGGCCCGCGCCGCCTCGGCGAGCGTGGCGCCGGTGGTGAAGACGTCGTCCACAAGAATAATTGCGGATTGCGGATTTCGGATTGCGGATTGCACGGTGCGGCCTTCAATCCGCAATCCGCAATCGACAATCCGCAATTGAAACGCCCCCGCCACATTCGCCAGCCGGGCTTCCGGTGTCAACGCCGTCTGCGTCGCCGTCTCCCGCACCCGCGCCAGCAGGTCCACCACCGGCCGCCGCCAGCGGCGCGCCAGGGCGCGGGCCAGTCGCTCGCTCTGGTTGTAGCCGCGCTCCCGCAGGCGTTGCCGGCCCAGCGGCACCGGGACGAGCCAGGCGGCGTCGCGCCCCGGCAGCGCGATCCCCGCCACCGCGTCGACGAGGTCGTCGGCGATGCGGGCCAGCGCCCCGTACTTGAGGGCGTGCACCGCGTCGCGCGCCCCGGCCTCGAGCCACACCGCGGACCGCACGACGCGCAGCGCGCCGGGCCAGTCGGCGCACAGCCGGCACGGGCCGAAGTGCGGCTCGGGCTGGCCGCAGCGCCCGCACCAGGGAGGCCGCACGGCCCGCCAGCGATGGCGGCAGACGTCGCACACCACACGGCCGGAGCGGGCGTACGACAGGAGGGCGTGGCAGAGGGCGCACTCCGCCGGGAGCAGCAGCTGCTCGAGCGCCTCACGCACGTAACGCACGGTTCACCGCGGCGCGCATGACCTCCACCGGGGGGGCGTGACCGGGAAAGAAGCGACCGAACGCCGCGACGCCCTGCTGCACCAGCATCTCGCGCCCGTCGTGGGCGGGGATACCCGCGGCGCGCAGTGCGCGCACCCACCGGGTGCCGCCGCGACAGTACACGAGGTCGAGCGCCGCGCTGAGTCGCTCGGTACGCGCGGGGTCGAGCGGCAACGGATCGGTCTCCTTCAGGCCCAGCGGTGTGGCGTTGATGGCGACCTCGGGCTCGAGCGCGCCGCGGGCCGGCTGCACCCGCGCCCCGCGGCTCTTGGCCCAGTCGGCGAAGCGCTGGGCGCGCGCCGCGTCACGCGACAGTACGTGCACCTCCGCCTCGAGCTCGGCCGCGGCGACGGCGACCGCCCGCGCGGCGCCGCCGGTGCCGATCAGCAGCCAGCGCCGGGCGCCGTCCACGTCGAGCTGCCTGAGGCACGCCAGCACGCCGGGGACGTCCGTGTTGTCGCCCACCAGCTCGCCGCGCTCGGTCCAGAACGTATTGCACGCGCCCACGCGGGCGCACAGATCCGTTTTGCGCGCCATGCATCGTTCCGCCGCCTCCTTGTGCGGGACGGTGACGTTCCCCGACCCGCCCACCACCGCCAGGGCGGCGAGGACCGGCGGGAGCGCTTCCGCGGGCGTCGGCAGCGCGACGTACACGGCGTCGAGGCCGAGCGCACGCAGCGCGGCGTTGTGCATGGCGGGGGACAGCGAGTGGGTGACCGGGTCGCCGATCACCGCGAGCAGCCGCGTGCTAGCGCTGATTTCCACCGCTCGCGAACTCTTTGACGATCCGCTCCACTGCGGTGTCGATCAGGGCTTCGAGCTCGACGCAGGTGTCGCGGTAGACCTCGAGGTCGCCCCCGAACGGATCGCTCACCTCCGCGGCGTCGCCCTCACGCCCGGCGTACTCGCCCAGCACGAAGACGTGACTCTCGCCGCCCAGCTCGTCGACGCGGGCGCGGTGATGGCGCGCCATGGTGAGGATGAGGTCCGCCTCCTCGACCAGCTCCCGCGTGAGCAGGCGGGCGCGGTGGGCCGAGAGGTCGAGCCCGCGCTCCAGCCCCACGAGGTACGCGCCCTCCGACACGGGCGCGCCGTCCCAGGCCCCCGTCCCGGCGGACGCCACGTCGAGGCCGTCGATGCCGCGCTGCGCCAGGGCGCGCTGCAGCAGCGCCGCGGCCAGCGGGCTGCGGCAGATGTTGCCGGTGCAGACCAGGAGGATCCGCTTCGTTTTCGTGTGCTCCATTACGGCGCCAGTCGCCCCGCGGCGCGTCGCAGCTCGGCGAGCGTGATCGCCCCTTCGCGCACCAGCCGGGGCTCGGGTTGCGTGCAGTCAACCACGGTCGAGGGGGGGGAGTTCCCCAACACGCCCCCGTCCAGCACCAGCAGCGTGCCGGCCGCCACGGCGGCCGCGAAATCGCGCGTGATCGCGGCGGCCCCCGGCGCCGGCGGCTGGCCCGGCAGATTGGCCGAGGTGGACGTTACCGGCTCGCCTAGGGCCTGCACCAGCTGCGCCATCCCGCGGTGCGACGTCCAGCGCACGGCGATCCCGCCCTCGGGCCCGCGCAGCAGGTCGGGCAGCCGGCCGCTCCCGCCGGGGAGCACGAGCGACAACGGCCCGGGCCAGAACGCCCGGGCCAGCGCGCTCGCCGCGGCGCTGAACGCCAGACCTTGCGCTTCGGCCATGTCGCGATGGCTCACGAGCAGGAGAAACGGCTTGTCCGGCCGCCGCCCCTTGAGGCGCTGCAGCGCGACCACGTCGGCCTCGAGCGGCCGCGAGCCCACGCCGTACACCGTTTCGGTCGGGTAGGCGATCAACCCGCCCGCGCGCAGGTGAGCCGCGGTGGGCGCGAGGGCCGCCTCGACCTGCGCGGCCGTACGGAACGGAATCGGGTTCACCGCAGCTCACGCGCCAACGCCTCGGCGATCCGGAAGTCGTCCGCCGTCGTGACCTTGAGATTGTGCGGGGTATCGGGGATCACCTCGACTGCGAACCCGGCGCGCTCGCACAGCTCGGCATCGTCGGTTGGGACGGCGTCCTCCTTCCGCAGCCGGGCGTACGCCTCGTCGATCATCGCCCGTGGGAACCCCTGCGGCGTCTGCGCGCGCCACAGCAGTTGGCGCGAGACGGTTCTCGTGATCCGGTTTCCCTCGACGACCTCTTTCACGGTGTCGTGCAACGGCACCGCTGCGACGGCGCCCACGCCCGCGCGCGCCCGCGCGATCACGGTGTCGATCGTCTCGCGACTGACGAACGGCCGCGCGCCGTCGTGCACCACCACGACGCTCGCGCCCGGCGGCAACGCCCGCAACCCCGCCCGCACCGATTGGGCCCGCGCGGCGCCGCCGGGCACGAGGCGGAGGCGATCCCCGACCAGCTTTCCCAGCCACTCGGGCGGCCGCTCGGCGACGCTGGCGGGCAGCGCCACGACCACCTGGCTCACCGCGGGGTGCGACGTGAACGGTCGCAGCGTCCGCAGCAGCATCGGTACTCCGTGGATGGGACGGAACTGCTTTGGCTCTCCCGGTCCGGCGCGGACGCCGGCGCCCGCGGCCACGATCACCACTCCGACGTCAGGCGGCGAGGCGACGGGCGAGCTCACCGATCCCATCCACCCCGACCATGTCGAGATCGGCGACGCTCCCGCGCGAGCGCGCCGACAGGAAGACGCGCCGGAATCCCTGGCGGGCCGCCTCCGCGAGCCGCCGCTCCACGCCCGCCACGGGCCGGACCTCCCCGCCCAGTCCTACCTCGCCGAGAAACAGCGCGTCGGCCGGCAGCGGCCGGTCCTGCACGCTCGACAAGAGCGCCGCGGTCACGGCCAGGTCGCTGGACGGCTCGAGCAGCCGCACGCCGCCGGTCACGTTGACGAACACGTCCAGTGCGGCGAACGGCACGCCGCCCCGGCGCTCGAGCACCGCGAGCAGGACCGCGAGCCGGCGGTGGTCGAGGCCCGTCGCGACGCGCTGCGGCGTGCCGAATCCGGTCTTCGAGGCGAGCGCCTGGATCTCCACCAGCATGGGCCGCGTCCCTTCCATCAACGCGGTGACGGCGCAGCCGGAGACGCCGGTCGCCCGGCCCGCGAGGAAAGTCGCGGCCGGGTCGGCCACGGGCTCGAGTCCCGCGCCCGTCATCTCGAACACGCCGATCTCGTCTACGGAGCCGAAACGGTTCTTCGCCGCCCGCAGGATGCGGTGATCGAGCGAGCTCTCGCCCTCGAAGTACAACACCGTGTCGACGATGTGCTCGAGCGTCTTGGGACCGGCGATGCCGCCGCCCTTGGTCACGTGGCCCACCAGGAACACGGCGGGTCCGGCGTCCTTGGCGAAGCGCATGAGCCGCGCGGCGCAGTCGCGCACCTGGCCCACGTTGCCGGGCGCTCCCTCCAGCTCATCGGTGTAGGTCGTCTGGATCGAGTCGACGAATACCACCCGGCTGCCGAGCGCCCGCGCGTGATGCAGCACCGCCTCGAGGCGCGTCTCGCCCAGCACGTGCACCTGGCCGGCGTCGACCGTGAGCCGGTCGGCGCGGAGCCGCACCTGGTCGGGGGACTCCTCGCCCGAGACGTACAGCGTGGGGATTCCGGCCTGCTCTAGCCGGGCCGCGCACTGCAACAACAGAGTGGATTTGCCGATCCCCGGCTCGCCGCCCACCAGGACCACCGAGCCCGGGACGATCCCGCCCCCCAGCACAAAGTCGAACTCGGGAAGGCCGGTCCGCCACCGCTCGACCTTCCCTCCCCCAACGGCGGATAGACGGATAGGCGGATGGGCGGATAGCGCCATCCGACTATCCGACGATCCGGCTATCCGCCCGCGTTCGACCGGTTCTTCCACCAGCGTATTCCACGCCCCGCACGCCTCGCAGCGCCCGCCCCACTTCGGCTGTTCCGCGCCGCAGTCGGTGCAGCGGTACACCGAACGGGCGCTAGCCATGACCGACCTCCGGCGGCGCCTCGCGCGCGGTGTAGTTGTCGAAGCGGGTGTATTCCTTCTTGAAGAACAGCTTCACGGTCCCGGTGGGCCCGTTGCGCTGCTTGCCGATGATCAGGTCGGCCAGCCCCTCGAGGCTCTCGTTGGTCTTGAGGTCGACCGGTCCGTCGTAGAACTCCTGTCGATAGATGAAGCAGACGACGTCGGCGTCCTGCTCGATGGCGCCGGATTCGCGCAGGTCCGACAGCTGGGGCCGCCGATGCTCGCCACCGCGCTGCTCCGGCGCGCGCGACAGCTGCGACAGGGCGAGCACCGGGACATCCAGCTCTTTGGCGAGCGCCTTGAGCGACCGGGAAATAAAGGAGATCTCCTGCTGGCGGCTCTCCGAATCGCTGGGCCCCTGCATCATCTGCAGGTAATCGACGATCACCATGCCGATGTCGTGCTCGGCCTTGAGGCGGCGCGCCTTGGAGCGCATGGCGAGCGGCGTGAGCATGGCGGAGTCGTCGATCCAAATCGGGGCGGTCCCCAAGAGGCCCGCCGCACGGGCCAGCTTGGGGTAGTCGTCGTCGCGCAGCTGGCCGCGCCGCAGCCGCTGCGCGTCGACCAGGCCCTCCGAGCACAGCAGCCGCTGCACGAGCTGCTCCTTCGACATCTCGAGCGAAAAGATGGCGACCGAGACGTTGTGCTCGATTGCGGCGTGCTGCACCACGTTCAGCGCCAGCGCCGTCTTGCCCATCGAGGGCCGCGCCGCGAGGATGATGAGATCCCCGCGCTGGAATCCCGCGGTGAGGCGGTCCAGGTCGGTGAAGCCGCTCGCCACCCCGGTGAGCGCTCCCTGCGTCGTGTGGAGCTGCTCGATCCGCTCCATCGTCGGCCAGATCAGCTCCTTCAGCCGGATGAACTCTTCGGCGCGCTTGAGCTGGGCCACCTGGAACACGCGATGCTCGGCGTTGTCGAGCAGGTCCGCCGAAGTCGTGCGCCCGTCGTACGCGTCCTGGATGATCGCGGTCGCCGCCTCGATCAGCCGGCGCAGCACCGCCTTGTCGCGGACGATGCGCGCGTGGTAGTCGATGTTCGCCGCGGTCGGCACCACGTCGATCAGCGCGCCGATGTACTCCATCCCGCCGGCGCGATCCAGATCTCCGCGGCGCACCAGCTCGTCGCGCAGCGTGACCGGGTCGATTACGTCGCCGCGCTCGGTCAGGGCGATCATGGAGCGGAACAACAGCCGATGGCCCTCGCGATAGAACATCGTATCGTCGAGCACTTCGGCGGCCTTTAAGGCCGCGTCCTGGTCGAGCAGCATGGCGCCGAGCACCGCCTGCTCCGCTTCGTTGCTCCACGGAGCTTGGCGGCCGGCGAACTCGCGCTCAGGCGAGGAGACGGCGGGCGATGCGGACGTCATCCCAGGTCGGTTTCTTCCAATTGGGGTTCCGGAGCAGGGCGGCCGGATGGTACGTAACGATAACCGGGACGCCCCGAAACCGGTGGAGCTGGTTACGGAGCGCGCCCAGCGATTGCTTGGTGTTGAGCAGCGTCTGCGCCGCCGTGCCGCCCATGGCCAGAATCACCTGCGGCTTCAGCACGTCGATCTGGCGGAACAGGTACGGGACGCACGCCGCGATCTCGTCGTACTGCGGCACGCGATTCTCGGGCGGCCGGCACTTCACCACGTTGCAAATGAACACCTGGTCGCGCCGCAGCTCGATCGCCGCCAGGATCTTGGTGAGGAGCTCGCCCGCCGGTCCCACGAACGGCCGCCCCGTTTCGTCCTCCACCCGGCCCGGGCCTTCGCCCACGACCACGAGCCGCGCGTCGCGCGGTCCCTCGCCCGGCACGGTGTGCCGGCGCGCTTCGCACAGCCGGCACTTGGTGCAGGCGGCCACCAGCGTGGCCACCGCGTCGAGCGAGGCGGCCTGGTGGAGCGGATCGGCGCTGAACAAGTCGCCGCCGGGGGGATCGTAGGAGAGGCCCGGGGGGGGAAGCTCGGAAGACTCCTTGGTACTCGAGGCTTTGGGTTTCCCCGGGCTGGCGGTCAGGGGGGTATGGGTGACTGGGTGGCTCGCTGGTTCGGCTGGGTGACTTACTGACCCCGGGCGCAAGCCCGGGGTGAAGCCCGAGGTGAAGCCCGGGGTAGGACCATCCGTCAGAATAACCGGATCGCCCCCCAGCAACCGCTGCTGTTCCAGGAATTCGCGCGCCAGTGCCCGCCCGTCGCTCACGTCAGAGCCTGTTCCACCGCGTCGAGGATCTTTTCCGCCACGTCGCGCTTGGTGAGGAGCGGGAGCTCGATCGGCTCCCCGCCCTTCCCGATGATCGTGACGCGATTCGTGGCAACTTCGAACCCCGCGCCGGGCTCGAGCGCGTCGTTCAAGATGACCAAATCGAGCGCTTTATCTTGCAGTTTCTTCCGTGCCCGCGCAACGCCGTCGCCTCCGGCCTCGAGGGCGAAGCCCACCACGACGCGGGGCCGCGGCTGCTCCAGCGTCGCGAGGATGTCGGGCGTCGCTTCGAGCTCGAGCGTGAGCCTGCCTGCTCCGCGCGCTCGCTTGGTCGGGGAGGCGGTCGTGGGGCGGTAGTCGGCGGGCGCGGCGGCCATGATGAGCACGTCCGCCTGTTTCACCAGCGCCCCCACGGCGCGCTGCAGCTCGGCCGTGGTTTCCACGCGGTGCGCGGTGACGCCGAGCGGCAGCGGCAACTCGGTGGGTCCCGTCACGAGCAGCACCTCCGCGCCGCGCGCGTACGCCGCGGCGGCGAGGGCATAACCCATCCGGCCGCTGGACGGGTTGGTGATGACGCGCACGGGATCGAGATGCTCCCGGGTCGGGCCCGCCGTCACCACGACGGTCCGGCCCGCGAGACGGCCGCCCGCCACGAGCAACCGGGCGGCCGCCGCCAGGATCGCTTCCGGCTCGCTCATGCGGCCCGGGCGATCGCTCGGGCCCTCGGCGAGTGGCCCGGTATCCGGGCCGATGAAGTGCCAGCCGCGCGCCGCCAGCGTCTTCAGGTTGGCGAGCGTCGCCGGGTGCGCATACATCGCATCGTTCATGGCGGGCGCGGCGAGCACGGGCCCACGGCGCGCCAGCAGCAGGGCGGTCAGCAGATCGTCTGCCATCCCCAGCGCGGCGCGGGCGAGCAGGTGCGCGGTCGCCGGGGCGAGGATCGCGAGGTCGGGCTGCTTCGCGAGCCCGATGTGCGCGAGCGCCCGGTCCCGCTCCCACAGGGAGGTCAGGACCGGGCGCCCGGTGAGCGCCTCGAACGTGACCGGCCGCACGAACTCGGCGGCGGACGCCGTCAGCACCACGTCCACGACCGCCCCGTCCTCGGTGAGCCGGCGGGCGAGCGTGCAGCTCTTGTAGCACGCGATCCCGCCCGACACGCCGAGGACGACGTGCCGGCCGGCGAACGGCATCAGCTCTCTTGCCGGCGCCGCCGGACCAGCCGGTACTTGAGCCGCGCCCGCACCAGCTCGTCCAGGGCGCGCGTGGTGAGCTTCTGCTCCAGGTCGACCGAGCGGTCGCGCGGGAACTCGTTCACGAATTTCGCGAACTTGGCGGCGACCAGCACGCCCAAGTACTTGTTCTGGGTTTGCGTGGCGACTTCGCTGGGGGTCACAATGCGCATGTTCAGACCTTCTGTAAGGGTTTGGCTTTCGGGAGCCTCGCCTTCAACGCTGCCGCCTCGCTCTCGAGGGCGTGCGACAGCGTCTCCAGCTGCTCGTTCAGATCGTGCCTGCGCTCGGTGCGTCGCTGCTCGGCGTCGATGATCTTGCTGACCGTGCCGACCGCCGTGGTCAGCTTGTCGTTGACGACGATGTAGTCGAACGCCGGCGCCTCTCTGAGCTCGCTCACCGCCCGCTCCAGTCGTCGGACCAGGGAGTCCGCGGACTCGCTCTCCCTCCGGTGCAGGCGCTGGATCAGCGCACGGGGCGAGGGCGGCAACACGAAGATGCCCACGCTGGCCGGCGGAGGATACTGCGCCCTGATCTGGGCCGCCCCTTGCACCTCGATGTCGAGCAGCACGTGTCGGCCCCGCTCGTCCAGCCGCGTGACTTCGCTCTTCAAGGTGCCGTACCACTCTCCCGCGTACTGCGCGCATTCGAGAAACGCATCTTGCCGCTTGAGCTGTTCGAACTTCTCCCGCGAGATGAAGTAGTACGCCTTCCCCTCCTGCTCACCTCGTCTCGGGGCGCGCGTCGTCGCCGAGATGGAGAAGCCGACATCCTTGCGCGTGCGCACCAGTCGCTGGGCGATCGTCGTTTTTCCAGCTCCGGACGGTGCACACAGGATGACGAGAAAGGGCGTCACTCCAGGTTCTCGAGCTGCTCGCGGAACTTCTCGAGCTCGCCTTTCATCGCGATCACGGTCTGGGTCACGCTCGCGTCGTTGGCCTTGGACCCGATCGTGTTCACCTCGCGCAGCAGCTCCTGCGCCAGGAAACCGAGCTGCTTGCCGACCGCTCCCTCCCCCGCGAGCGTCTCGCGGCATGCGGCGAGATGGGTGCGCAGGCGGACCAGCTCTTCGGTGATGTCCACCCGATCCGCCAGCAGCGCGACCTCCACCGCCAGCCGCTGCTCGTCTACCGGCACGCCGGCCGCGAGCTGCGCCACCGCCTGCTTGAGGCGGGCCAGCTCGGCCGCGAGCCGCGCCGGCGCCCGCGCCGCGACCGCGGTCGCGCCCGCCTCCAGCGCAGCGAGCCGCGCGGTGAGGTCCGTCGCCAGGGCCCGCCCCTCGCGCGCCCGCATCGCGAGGACCTCCTGCGCCGCCTGCGCGACGATCGGCTCCACCTCGCTCCATGTCGCCGCCACGGCGCCGTCGGTGTGCGTGCTCAGCACCTCCGGCTGCCGGGCCACGAACGCGAGGTCGATCTCACCCTTGAGCTTGAGCTTCTTCTTGAGCTCGTGCGCCGCCGCCACCACCTTGCGGGCCCGTGCCAAGTCCACGGCTACGGCCCCGTCGGAGGGCGGCGCCTCGACCCATCGCGCCGCCACCACCACGTGGCCACGGTCCAGCAGCTGGCGCAGCCGCTCGCGGACCTGGCCCTCGACGCCGGCCAGCTCGAACACCAGCTTGAACTGGGGATTGTAATAACGATGGTTCACGGTGCGGATCTCGACCCGCAGCCGCCCACCGAGCACCGTCCCATCGGCCGAGCCGAACCCCGTCATGCTTCGCGGCACAGACATTAAGCTTAGCTAGCGAAACAACTTAGGTCAACTCGCACACTCGAGTCCACACGCGTCAGCGTGTCGAAGGCGCTCTCAGTTGGTGAACAGCCAGCGCACGCCGTAGAACTGGTAGCGGCGCGGATAGTCGAGCCCGGGCACGTAGCCCCCGCGCATTCCGTTCATGTTGCGCTGGATCCAGAAGATCGTCACGCCCGCGATCTGCACCTCGATGTTGGTCTCCATGAACGTGGCCCCAGGGAGCGCGAGCACGTTCCCGGTCGTGTCCAGGCCGGCGGTACCGCGGCTCCACGACTCCATCGCGATCTCGCCCCGTAGCGCGAAGATGCCGCTCTTGTAAACGCGCCAGAACTTGGAGTAGAACGTGGCTGAGACGCGGGCGTGATACGGCGGCTCGAAGTCCTTACCGGTCGAAACGTAGGGATCGAAATACCAGCCGGCGAGGTGGAGGCCGGGGAGCGGCTCGATCGCGGCGTGCGCCGTGAGGTAGCGCGTCGCCTGCGTGGGCCCTAGGCCGCCGAGCGGGCTGAGGCCCGCGGGACTCCCTCGCGGCACGAAGGAGTCGCGCCGCGCCAGGCCGACCTCGACCGTGATGCGGTGCCGGTCCCAACGCAGCGCGCCCGAGACGTCCGTCGTGCGCCGCGCGCTGTCGGATGCGAGGTCGGGCGTCTGCAGGTCGTTCGCCCACGCGACGTCGCCGTGCGCCGTCAGTCCCAGCGGCAACGCGAGGCCGGCTGCGAGATGGAGCCGCTCGCCGTTCCGCGAGTTGCTGTAACGCGCGCGCCGCGCGTCGGCGGCGAGCGTGAGCGGCCGCAGCGGGATCCACGCGGCGGACCCTTCGATCTGCCACGGCCGATCTTCGTCTTGCAACCGGAACGTCACCCCGACGTGCCCGTGCCCCCAGCGGTTGCCCAGCGTCAGCGCACCCTGGGAGAGCGAGCGCGCGATCACGGCGGTGTCCGCGGACGCGCTCGTCGTGACGAAGGCGGCGTCGACCCGCGGCCCCAGTCCGTCGTCGCGCGCTGCGGCGAATAATCGAAAGATCCCGTCGCGGCGCTTGTAAACGAAGTGATCGGTCAGGCCCGCCTGCTCCGAGGGGCTGCGTTTCCAGCTCGAGCTCGCGATCTGATAGGACACGCCGACCCGCGGCGTCGGGAGGTATTCGGCCTTGAGCCAGAGGTCCACGCTGTTGAAGGGAGTGCTCGAGCTGCCGCCGACGCCGTCGTTGTTGTTGTAGTCGGCGACCAACGACAGGCCGAGCCCCGAGCGCCAGCGCCGTTCGTACGACCCGCGATAGTTGGCGGTTCTCGCCTGCCCGGTGGCGATCCGCACCTGCGAAGCCGTCGCAGTCGACTGCTGCCGCTTGGTGACGAGATAGATGCGCAGCGCGGCCGGCAAGACCACGACGTCGACCCGCTCGAGCGGCGCGAGCGAGATCCGCCCGAGGTCGAGGTAGACCGAGTCGCGCCCCAGCGGCAGATAGGGGACGCCGTCCCAATACAGCTCGATGCCGGCGGGGCCGCGCCCGCCGTACAGCACGATTTCCGCTTGTCCGTACATCCCGCCCCGCGCGACGTACACGCCGGGGATGTGACCGAGCAGGTCGGCCAGGGTCTGCGCGTTGGAGAACGCGAACGAATCGGCGGGAAACGAGTAGCGCGTGCCCCGCGGCAACGGTCCCTCGGGGCGCGCCGCCGCGAAGGCGGGGAGGTAGGCGGAGGTGGTGTCGCGGCGGGCGGTCGTGTCGCGCCGCGCCGTGGTATCGCGCGCCGTGGTGTCGCGCGCCGTCGTGTCGACCTGGGCGGCGGTGCTTCCGGCGAGCGCGAGCAGCGCGGCCGCGCCGAGCAGCCCGCGGGTCACGCCCCCGCGCGTTTGAGGATGAATTCGGTGAAGAGGCGGACCCCGACGGCCGTCGGGCCCTTGGTTTGATGGGGCGCCTCGGCATCCGTGTACGCGGTGCCGGCGATGTCGAGGTGCACCCACGGGAACCCGTTGACGAACTCACGCAAGAACCAGCCGCCGGCGATGGTGCCGGCTCCCCGGCCGCCCGAGTTCTTGACGTCCGCGATGTCGGACTTGAGGAGCTCGCGATACTCGTCCCACAGCGGCAGCGGCCAGCAGCGTTCCCCCGCCCGCTCCCCGGCGTCCCGCACCTCCGCCAACAGGCCCTCATCGTTCCCCATCACGCCGATCGCGACGTGTCCCAGCGCCACCACCACGGCGCCGGTGAGCGTCGCCGCGTCCAGCACGGCGGCGGGTTTGAAGCGTCGCACGTACGACAACGCGTCGCACAGAATGAGCCTGCCCTCGGCGTCGGTGTTGATCACCTCGATTGTCTTGCCGAGGTGGCTCTTGATCACGTCGCCGGGCTTCACGGCCGTTCCCGACGGCAGGTTTTCGGTGGACGGGATCAGGCCGATCACATTGATCTTCGGCTTCAGGCGGCCGAGCGTCTCGAACGTGCCGAGGACCGCTGCCGCGCCCGACATGTCGAACTTCATGTCTTCCATGTTCTGCGCCGGCTTGATCGAAATCCCGCCCGAATCGAACGTGACGCCCTTGCCGATGAGGGCCAGCGCCGCCGCGTCCGCGGCGCCGCGGTACTCGAGCACGATGAAACGCGGCTCCTGCACGCTGCCCTGGGCCACCGCGAGCAGCGCTCCCATGCCTTCCTTCTGCAGGGCGCCGCGGTCCAGCACGGTGAGGCCGAATCCGTAGGCCGTGGCGAGCTGCTTCGCGCGGTCGGCGAGGTAGCCTGGCGTGCACACGTTGCCCGGCTGCATCTGCAGGTAGCGCGCGAGGCGGTGGCCCGCCGCGATGCCGTCCCCGACCTTCTGGCCGGCGGCGACCTGGGTGGCCTCCTTGGCGTCACACACGATGGCCACCGTTTCCAGGTCGGGTTTGGGATCGTCCGGGGCGGCCTTGAGCTCGCTGAACGTCCACGCGCCCTGCCCCGCGCCCTCCACGATCACCTGACCGAGGTCCTTCGCCGCGAGGCCGTTGCGTGCCTCGGTGGCGACGGCGAACGCGAGCTGCGACGCGCCGAGCGCGCGGGCGCGCTTCGCCGCCACCGCCGCGGCGCGCCGGATGCTCGAGCGCGTCCACGGCGAGCAGAGGCGTGTCGATCTGGGCGAGCGGCGCGGTGACCAGGGTGCTCGTGAGCTCAGACATGGTCGATGATGCATTCGGCGAACTGCGAGGTCGAGACCTCGGTGGCGCCCGGCATCTGGCGCGCCAAATCGTACGTGACGCGCCGTGCCGCGATCGCGCCCGAGAGCCCCCGGATGATCGCGTCGGCCGCGTCGCTCCAGCCGAGCTCCTCGAACATCATGGCTCCCGAGAGCAGCACCGCCCCGGGATTGACCTTGTCGAGGCCGGCGTACTTGGGGGCCGTGCCGTGCGTCGCTTCGAATACCGCGAATCCGTCGCCGACGTTGCCGCCGGGCGCCATGCCGAGCCCGCCGATTTGCGCGACGCAGGCGTCGGACAGGTAGTCACCGTTCAGATTCGGGGTGGCGATCACGGAGTACTCCTCGGGACGGAGCAACACCTGCTGGAACATCGAATCGGCGATGCGGTCCTTGATCACTACCTTTCCCTTTTCCCCTTTCCCCTTGCCCGCCTCTGGTTCGGGCGTCGTCTGGCCTTCGAATTTCTCGCGGGCGACCTCGTAGCCCCACTCGCGGAACGCCCCCTCGGTGAACTTCATGATGTTGCCTTTGTGCACGAGCGTGACCGAGGGACGGCGTGCCTTGATGGCGTACTGGATCGCCTTGGCGACGAGGCGCTGGGTGCCGAACCGCGACATCGGCTTGATGCCCAGGGCGCTTTCGTCGCGGATCTTGGCGCCGAACTGGTCGCGCAGAAACGCGAGCAACCGGGTCGCCTCGGGGCTCCCGGCGGCGTACTCGACCCCGGTGTAGACGTCTTCGGTGTTCTCGCGATAAATGACGACGTCGAGCTTCTCGGGCTCCCGCATCGGGCTCGGCACCCCGGCGAAGTAGCGCACCGGGCGGATGCAGGCGTACAGATCGAGCAGCTGGCGCAGGGCCACGTTGAGCGAGCGGATGCCGCCCCCCACCGGGGTCGTGAGCGGCCCTTTGATAGCGACGCGGTAGCGGCGGATCGTGTCGAGCGTCGCCTCGGGCAGCCAGTTGCCCGTCTGCTTGAACGCCTTCTCCCCCGCAAGCACCTCCAGCCACTCCACCTGGCGCTTGCCGCCGGAGACCTTTTCGACCACGGCATCGAACACGCGTCGCGATGCGCGCCAGATGTCGGGCCCGGTGCCGTCGCCCTCGATGAACGGGATCACGGGCCGGTCGGGCACCACCCAACGGCCGTCCGTGAAGTCGATGCGGTCCCCCATAGAGGCTCCAGTCTACACGGCCCAGCCGGGGTTGCGCCAGCCGAACGAACGCGCGTAGACTTGGAAATCATGCGACGCGCCGCCGCTCTCTCGGTCTACGCCTTCGCCGCGGTCTGTTGGCTCGCGGGCGGCCCGGGTGGTGCGACGCTCGATGCGCTGCTCGCCTGCCGCCATCATCAGGCACACCACACCCACGCCGGTCACACGGGCACTCCGTCGGATGGTCCGTGTTTTTGCAGCGAGATGACCGGCGGGTCGGATGTGGCGGTGTCGCCCGCCGCACCGGCGCCGCTCGCGACGCCGCTGGTCGTCCCGGTCGCACGGCGCGTCGCCGCCCAGCCGTCCCCCTTTCCTCTTCCCCCTTCCCCGTCTTTCGCTCCCGAATCCCCTCCGCCGAACGCTTTCGCCTGACCTGATCCCGTAGCGTTTCACACAATTCGGAGGAGGACGATCATCATGCGCAGCGCGCTGTGCAGCGTTCTGCTTTGCGGCGTGGCCTTCGGGGCCGCGGCGCAGGAGCGTGAGGTCATATTCGAAGAGACCCCGCCCGTGAGCATCACGGGGTTTGCCGTGGGCCGGGCGGACTACGATCGCGTCGCCCGCACCAACGGCTTCACGGCCGGCAAGGTCGGGGTGAGCCTGTTCAAGCCCGCCGGCGACGCGTACGTGTTTGCGCAGCTGACCACGGCGCTCGACGGCAGTGGAGAGGCCGCCACGGAAATCGACAACTTGCTGGTGAGCTGGACGCCGCGGACGGCGAATCAGTGGACTGTGGCGTTCGGCCGGTTCGACGCCCCGATCGGGTTCGAGCGCGACGACGAGCCGCTCAATCTTATCCCGACGAATTCGTTCAACTTCAGCTACGCGCGGCCCGGCAAGCTCACCGGTGTCCAGGTGCACTATACCGCGTCGCCGCGGCTGGACCTGTGGGCGGTCGCGGCGAACGGCTGGGATGTCGCGGTGGACAACAATCGCGGCAAGACCGCCCTGGCGCGCGCCCAGTTCATTCCGATTCCCTGGGTGACGGTGGGAGTCACGGGGGTCTACGGGCCGGAGCAGGCCTCTACCGACCGGCAGCAGCGCTCCCTGCTCTCGAGTGACCTCACCGTCGATCGCGGCCCGCTGATTCTGGGCGCCGAGCTGAACCTCGGACGCGAGCGCACCAGCGGCAGCGCGAATGCCACGTGGCGGGGCGCCGCCGGTACGGTGTTCCTCCGCGTGGCGCGCAAGCTCGGCGTCACCGCGCGGTACGATCAGATGGAAGACACCGACGGTCTCCTCACGGGCACGCCGCAAATTCTTCGGTCCGTGACGGTGGGCCCAATGTGGTACTCGAGCAGTGCTCGCGAAGGAATCTTCAGCAACATCGAGCACACGCGCTTCCACCTGCCACAAATCGCGCTGCGCGCCGCCGTTCGGGCCGATTGGTCGTCCCAGCCGCTCTTCGCGGACGCAAGCGGTGCGCTGCAGGGCGCAAATACCACGGGCGTACTCGAGCTCGTCTACGTCTTCTAGGCGGAGAGACTCTATGTCGTACGACCTGCGACGCGCCGACGCCCCCATCAAGTGGCTCGTCACCTGCCTGCTCGCCACGCTCGGCCTGTCCTATGTGTTCGGCGCGGTGATGGTCGCGTTGTACGCGGGCTTCACGCCCGCGCGCGTGGCCGCAACCTACGCCGGTCCTGAAATGACCATGCAGATGCCGCCCGAGACCACGATGGTTGTGACGCATCCCATGTCCATGACCGATTTCGCTCGACCCGAGACCCATGCGGTCGACACCAACCTGTTGATTCAGGACACCCACGTGCACGTCCCCATGTACGGGGTGATCGCGGCCGCCCTGTCGCTCGTCGTTCTTGGGTTGTCGCTGCAGCGGGCGTGGGCGCTCGGCCTCATTACGCTGCTCTTCGCGGCACCGTGGCTCGACTTCGCGGGTATGTGGCTCACCAAGTTTGCCTCACCCCACTTCGCGATCGTGACGCTGCTCGGCGGCTGGGCCATGGGCGCGGGATACACCGTCGTGGCGGCGCTGGCCGTGAAGCAGATGTGGTTTTCCCAGGTAGTAAAGGAAAGGAGTTGACCTATGAAGCAGCTAATGCTCATCGCGGCGCTCGCGACCGCGCTGCACATCACCCCCGCCGTGGTGCTGGTGAAGCGCCCCGATGCCGTGCAGGCACTGCTCCCCGGGGCCGACGTGTACCTCGCGCGCGAAGTGCACCTGAGCAACCTCGACGCCCACCGGCTCCACCAGGTCGTGGACTGGAGCCCCGAAGACGGAGTGTTGACGCTGTACACCGGCAAGGCCGGGGCGACCGCGGTGGGCGCGCTCGAGTTCGTGCGGGTGGATACTCCGCACGGACCGATCGAGGTGGCGGTCGGATTCACGCCCCAGGGCACGGTGCGCGGGGTGATCGTGACCAAGGCGACCGTCGAAATGAAACCATGGGTGCTCGAAGCCGTCGCCGCCGGCCTCACCAGTCACTACCGGGAGCTTAAACCTGGGGAGGCGCCGCGTGGCGCCGCCGCGCTCGCCGGGCACACCGGCAACCTTGCCGAGTACATCGCGGGCGAGGTGGACAAAGGCGTGGCCCGGGCGCTCGCCGCCTACGGGACCTTCTACCGGACCACGAAGACGTGAACTTTGCCCAGCGCTCGGGCGTACACATGCTGATGATAGGTCTCCGCTAGTTCGGCATGGCGCTCGTCGCCGCCGGTACCCTGGCCTGCCCCGGTCCCGAGCTACTCGGCAACCGCGGCATCGCGATCGGCCACACCGGCGGCACGGGGACCGGCCTGCTCGCGTTCAGGGTCCAGCCCAGGGGCGTCACCGCCGGTAACATCATGACGCCGGCGGTTCAGGTTCAGATACAGGACACACTGGGCAATGTGGACACGAGCTTTACCGCCAGCGTCACCATTGCGATCGGCACCAACCCGGTCGGCGGGAGGCTCTCCGGCACGACATCTGTGGCGCCGGTCAACGGCGTCGCGCTGTTCGGGGATCTGGCCCTCGACAAAGCCGGGACGGGATCTGGCCCTCGACAAAGCCGGGACGGGCTACACGTTGGCCGCGTCGGCGTCGGGGGCAACGGGCGCGACCAGCACCTCGTTCGACGTCATCGCAGCCACCGGGAGCGCCCCCGCGAGGTAGCGGGCGGCGTCTACTCCACGGGTTCCTACGCGCTGGCGAGGTAGGGCTCGTTCCAGGCGATCTCGAACAATCCGTTGCAGCGGTGGCACCGCATGCTGGGCGCCTCGCCTTCGAGTCGTGCGCGGTCCCGGCAGTTGGGACACACCGCGTACCGCGCGCCCCACGTCGCCGGGAAGCGTGGCGCGTTCTTAGGGGCCGGCACGACGCTCCAGCGCTGCGCCGCTGTCGGCGACAGCTGCAACTCCCCTCGCGGAACGGAGACGGGCTGCCCCTTCACGTCGACCGTGGCTTCCATCGACGTGAGCTTGACGATCCGGTACCACGCGCCGCGGCGCAGCGGCGTTTTCACGTTTTCCTTGAGGCGGGCCCACTGGAATGCTTGCATCAGCAACCTCGGGTTTTCGAGGGGCACCAGTA
>WNGD01000550.1_pt1 | contig 64179 bp, 47 predicted proteins | sample 5400671 | NCBI WGS metagenome assembly WNGD01 (sample SAMN13153369, study PRJNA577476) | soil metagenome | isolation source: 40 cm soil or saprolite under grassland replicate 2 | place: USA:California | collected 2016-06-15
GGGTCATCGAGCACCAGGGTTCCTGTAGGAATCTGGACCGAGGCAACGGTGGTGGCCTGGAGAGTAGCAGGAGTAGTAGGTGTAGTGGGTGTAGCAGCCGGGGCGACCGCTTTCTGGTTTAACCAGACCAGGGAAAAGCTAATGCCTCCCGCAATGACGAGGAGAGCGAGAGCAATCAGTAGAAGATTTCTCCCCGTGAAGAAGCCAGGAGTGCTGCCAACAATAGCTTTACTGCCATCGGGGTCGAAAGCTCTGAGCGAGGAGTCGAAAGCCGGACCGCCGATTTGTGCAGGAAGAACAGCCTTCAGAGAAGGATCGAGCGCCTGGGCGGTCGTTTGAGCATAGCTAAACGGCGGAGGAGGAGGCGCGTAGACGGTTTGCCCGTAGGAGGAATTAGAGAGTAAAGCTTGTTGAAGGGCACGGGCAAACTCGGAGATGGAAGCGAAGCGTTCCACAGGCTGTTTGGCAAGTGCGCGTAGAATCACGGCATCGACGGAGGCCGGGAGATGCGGATTGAGCGTGCTGGGAGGCAGCGGCTGGTTCGCGACATGCTGGAACATCACCTGGTTTTGATCGCCTTGAAAAGGGGGGAGGCCTACCAGCAACTGGTAGGCCATGATGGCAAGGGCATACTGGTCGGTCGCCGGGACAGAAATGCCACTCCATTGCTCGGGAGCCATATAGGTCGGGGTGCCGCGAATAGTACGGGTTGTACCCGTACTGAGCTTGGCGACTCCGAAATCGGCCAGGAGCAAATCGGGGCAATTCAGGTTGTCCTTATTGCCGCGGATCAGGAAATTGGCCGGTTTGACATCGCGGTGGATGATGTGATGATCGTGCGCGTACTGGAGGGCGCCGGCGGCCTGGCGCACAAGCTCTGCAACATCTCGCGGCGGAAGCAATCCCTGGTCTTTACGCTGCCGCAGCCAATCTGCAAATGAACCTTCCTCGCAGAACGGCATCACCATGTAGGTGGGACTGGACCCACCGGCGTGAGCCTCATCAAAGTCAAAGAGAGGCAAAATGTGCGGGTGGTTGAGTCTGGCGATGGTCCGCGCCTCGCGCAGGAAAAGCCGCATTACATCCTGGGACGTGTCGTCAGGATAGGCGTCAAGCTCGGCTCGAATGACTTTGATAGCCACCTGCCGGTCGATACGCGTATCCTGAGCAAGGTAGACCTCGCCCATAGCTCCACGGCCGATGAGGCGGAGCAGGCGATAGCGTCCGTCTTGTAGTTCTTCTAGCGGCACTTTCCGGTTCTCCAGGCTTGACTTTCAGAAAGTATAGCACAGAGAATCAGGAGATGAAAGTGCCGTTTAGCTTAAGACCGAGATACGCGTAAGACAAGGCCTCTGAGGAACACCGGAACGAATATGTCATCTATCGTATAATGGAAATGGCATCTCGCTATGGAACTGAAAGGGATGAGCTTTCACGCTCAGACAAGAGATCATAAGGAGGGAAAAATGCAGCATGAAAGAGAGGGATTTTGATGAATATGGAAGGCGACCATATGAAACCAAGCATTGGATTCATCGGCATGGGGCACATGGGCAGTCATATGGCCCAGAGGCTGCTCGACGCCGGTTACCAGTTGACCGTGTATGATCGTACAAAGCAGAAGGCGAAGGCGCTGGGACAACGGGGTGCGCAGGTGGCCCAGACGCCCAAAGACCTGGCCGCGACCTGCCAGGTCGTGATGGCCTGCGTGACTGATGACGAGGGCCAGCAAGACGTGATGTTCGGCCCTGATGGTGCGCTCGCCGGAGTGCATGGTGGCTCGATGATGATCGATCTGAGTACGGTTTCTCCAGACGCCTCACGTCGTCTCTTCCAGGCAGCGAAGGAGAAAGGCGTCCCCATGATCGATGCTGCCGTCTCGGGAAGTGTGCCACAAGTGGATCAGGGCAGCCTGGTGATCTTCGCCGGCGGGGACCACAAGACATTTGAGCAGTGCAAACCTATCTTGGACGTCCTGGGCAAAAACAGCTTCTATATGGGTGCAAGTGGCATGGGGACAACCATGAAGCTGGTGGTCAATACCCTGCTTGGACTGGGGATGCAAGCCCTGGCCGAAGCGATTACTCTCGGTGAAAAGGCAGGACTAGAGAAAAGTCTCTTGCTCGATGTCCTGGACCAGACTGCGGTTCTCACCCCTGGTCAGAAGTCCAAGCTTGAAAATGTCAGGCGAGAGCAGTATCCAACCAACTTTGCCCTCTCGCTCATGCATAAAGATTTTAGCCTGGTGTTGAGCCGGGCATACGATTTGTCCTTGTCCATGCCGGCCACCGCGGCTGCCCAGCAAATGTATACCGCTGCCATGGCAAAAGGGATGGACGAGGATTTTTCCATCATGATTAAGTTCATGGAGGAACTGGCCGGGTTGTCTACACGTCAAGGGTAGCCACTGAAAACTGAACAGATAAGGGAGTTGCGAGTTATGAGTCAGAAGTTAGGCGGAAATATGTCCTATTTTACGCTCATCTCGCTCTCAAGTCCCTTCCTGGATCTCTACGAATGAGAGGCGCCGACTACTTCGGCGTTATACGCGTTGGTGTCAACATAGTCATAAGCCGAGTAAGATGCGTCATACGGCGCAACGCGCCAGAAAGCCTGCTGCAGGCGGCTCCATTCTGCCAGCAGTTGAGCGGCGCGCCAGCTGCGCGTTTTTTTGTGGTGCCATTGAATGACAGTACGCAAGGCTTCGGCTTCACCTGGGTCGTCGATATGCTGGAACTCTACCAGTTCGGTATTACAGCGCCCGGGGAACGTTCCCATCATATCCAGTACATAGGCGACGCCAGCCGACATGCCAGCGCCAAAGTTCTGCCCGGTTTCGCCAAGGACGACGACCATACCTCCTGTCATATATTCACAGGCATGCGCGCCTACGCCCTCCACGACAGCCAACGCACCGCTATTGCGTACTGCGAAGCGCTCACCGGCGCAGCCTGCAGCGAAGAGCTGGCCCCCGGTCGCTCCATAAAGCGCGGTATTGCCGAGAATAATGTTTTTGTGCGCGACGAATCCAGCATCACCGGGGGGTGCAATAATAATCTGACCCCCTGTCATGCTCTTGCCCACGTAATCATTGGCCTCACCGTTGAGGACCAGGTGCATACCTGGCAGGCAAAACGCGCCGAAGCTCTGTCCTGCCGATCCATGAAATATACTGGTCACGCTCACTCCCGGCAAGCCAGCATTACTATAGCGGCGTGCAATTTCTCCGGCGAGGCCAGCACCGATGGAGCGATCGCGATTGGAGATAGCGTGTTGTGCCACTACGCTGCGCTCGGCACATAACGCCTGCTCAGCCTCGGCCAGCAACTGCATGGCCAGCGGCGACTGGGGCAATTCCACGTGCCCGGTATGGGATGAGCCTCCCGGAGCTGCAACCAGCAGTGTCTCAAGTTCGACGGCTGCTTCTGCTGTACATTGCAGGAGGTCTGCGCGCCCGATTATCTCATCCAGTCTCGTCACGCCCAACTGCGCAAGTAACTCGCGGATCTCTTCGGCCACCAGGGTCAGGAAATTAATGATGAGCTGCGGTGTGCCAGTGAATTTAGCGCGCAGGTCCTCGCGCTGCGTAGCAATGCCCGTGGGGCAGGTATTGAGGTGGCACTGCCGCGCCATATCGCAACCCAATGCAACCAGGCTGGCGGTACCAAAGCCGAATTCATCTGCTCCTAGCAGCGCTCCGATCACGACATCGCGCCCGGTCTTCAAGCCACCATCGACACGCACCCTCACGCGCCCGCGCAGTCCATTGCGTACGAGCGTCTGCTGCGTCTCAGCTAACCCGCGCTCCCAGGGGATACCGGCGTGCTTGATAGATTGAAGCGGCGAGGCGCCAGTCCCCCCATCGTGCCCGCTGATCTGGATATAATCGGCATGGGCCTTGGCAACGCCCGCGGCGATGGTGCCAACGCCTACGCTAGCAACGAGCTTGACGCCAACATACGCTCGCGGGTTGACCTGCTTCAAGTCATATATCAACTGGGCCAGGTCTTCGATGCTGTAAATATCGTGATGTGGAGGAGGCGAGATCAGCGGCACATGCGGTGATGTATGGCGCAGGCGCGCGATAAAGGGAGTCACTTTGCCGGGTGGAAGCTGGCCACCCTCGCCGGGTTTTGAGCCCTGCGCCATCTTAATCTCCAATTCCTCGGCACGTACAAGGTACTCGGTGGTGACGCCAAAGCGCGCGGAGGCGACCTGCTTGATTTTGCTGCTGACCGGGTAGCCATTGAGCGTTTCGTGGTACCAGTTCGGGTCCTCGCCACCCTCGCCCGTGTTGTTGCGTCCTCCAATGCTGTTCATAGCGGCGGCAATAGTGCGGTGCGTTTCGGGACTCAGCGCGCCAACAGACATAGCGGAGATGACAAAACGTGCGCGAATCGACTCCATTGACTCGACCTGCTCTAAGGGAATGGGAGCGGCCGGCACGAAAGTGAGCAGGTCGCGCAAAGCGGTAGGCGGACGCTGGTAGACCAGTGCCGCGTAGCGCTGGTAGTCTTCCATATTGCCGCTTTGAGCGGCCTTTTGCAAGGCGCGCACGAGCAACGGGTTATAGGCGTGATACTCACCATCGCGGCGGAAACGATAGTAACCTATGTCGATCAACTTGCGCCGGCGCCCATGAGATTCGCTTCCCGCCCGCTGCTCGTGCGCAGAGTTAGCAGCCTGCTCCCATTCAGCCTGAAGCGCCTGGCAGCGTTCGATTACCTGCGCGGCAAGCTGGACCAGGGTCACTTTCCCGGGATATGCTGGCTGAGCGCCAGCAATTGCGAAACAGCGCTGCACCAGGTACGGGTCAAGCCCCACGACCTCAAACTGGCCCGCTCCGATGATGTTATGGATAGTCGAGATGCCCATACGGGCCATGACTTTGCGCAGACCCTCCTCAAGGACACGCAGGTAGCGATCCACAGCCTGGTCAGGTGTGAGATGCTCCAGGTGGCGCTCGCCAGCCAGTGCGCGTATGTTGGCAAGCGCGAGCGTTGGCACAACCGCCTCAGCCCCGTAGCCGAGCAAGAGGGCCACCTGGTGTACATCCCAGGCCGAGCCTGTTTCGCAGATCAAGGATGCACAGGTGCGTAAACCGCGCCGGATGAGGGCTTTGTGGAGCGAGCCGGCAGCAATGAGCATAGGAATGGGAGCGTATGCCGGGCTGGCGCTGGCATCACTCAGAATGAGCAGCGAAACCCCCGCGCCAATGGCGGCTGCCGCGTCATCCTCTAAACGATCCAGGGCTGACTCGAGCGCTGCTGGTCCAGCAGCACGCTCGAATGTAGCATGCAGCGTGCGCGCAAGGAACCCTCTTCCTTGCAACTTGCGCAACGCCTCCAGTTGCGACTCGCGCAACAGTGGCGATTCCAGGTGCAGCAGGCGAGCGTGAAATTCGGTCTCAGTAAGCGCGCTCTCGCTGCGACCCAGGTAGCAGTCCAGCGACATAACAATCCGTTCGCGCAAAGAGTCAATGGGCGGATTCGTGACCTGCGCAAAGCGCTGGTGAAAATAATCGGAGATGGAACGCGATTGCGATGAGAGCACGGCCAAGGGTGTATCATCACCCATGCTCCAGACCGGTTCCTTGTTTTCCGCCAGGATGGGACGCAGCACGAACTCAACGTCTTCATGAGTATAACCAAAGAGTTGTTGAAGGCGGAACAGGCTCTCGACATCCGGGGCTATTTCTACAGAGGAAGGTTGTTGAGGAAGTTCCGCCAGGCGAACGAGGTAGGCGCCTAACCACTCCTGGTAGGGCCGGCGCTGTGCCAGCGCTGCCTTGATCCTGGCGTTGCGCAGCACTACCCCTTGTTGAGTATCGACGGCGATCATCTCGCCCGGTCCCAAACGGCCTCTCTCAACTACCTCGTGCGCCTCGCAGGGCACTACTCCCGCCTCGGAAGCCAGGATCAAGAGTCCATGCGAAGTGATGGTATAACGTGCAGGGCGCAGCCCATTGCGGTCCAGCGCAGCGCCAACGACGCGGCCATCACTGAAAATAAGGGCCGCCGGACCATCCCATGGCTCCATCAAACCTGCATGGTATTCGCACCATGCACGCTGCGCGCTGTCCAATTCAGAATTGTACTCCCAGGCTGGAGGAATGAGCATCTGCATGCTGTGCAGCAGGTCGCGACCAGAATATGCTAGCAGTTCCAATACATTATCCAGCTGGGCAGAATCGCTGCCCTCTTGCTGGATGACCGGGAGGAGATCACAAAGATCATCGCCCCACAGTGGCGAATTGAGCGTGCCCTCGCGCGCCTGCATCCAGTTGCGATTGCCCTGGATAGTATTTATCTCGCCGTTATGCGCCAGCATACGCATAGGCTGAGCCAGCGGCCAGGATGGGAAGGTATTGGTGCTGTAGCGCTGGTGAAAGATGGCGAAGGAACTGGTGTAGCGCGGGTTGGCCAGGTCGAGATAGAAACGTGCCAGTTCATCTGGAGCCAGGAGTCCTTTGTAAACTACCGTAGAGCAGGAGAGCGAGACAATGTAGCAATTATCGATGTGCGCCTGCTGCAAACGCTTTTCGATGATACGGCGAGCGCGGTAGAGATCTCTCTCAAATTGTTCTGTGGAGAGCTGCGGTGGGCGAGTGACAAGGACCTGCACAATGTGCGGCGCGGTTGCGCGGGCGAGGGTGCCTGGTATGCTATAGTCGATGGGTGGATTGCGCCAGGCCAGGAAGGTGAGTCCCGCATCGCTGAGCGTTCGCTCGATAACCTGCTGGCTCTGTGCATAGGCAGCCGGGTCGCGTTCCCGAGATGGTAAAAAGATCATGCCGACGGCGAGATCATCAGGGTCCGCCAGTACAATATGTTGCGCCTGCAGTTCCTCACAAAGGAGCGTCCTGGGAATCTGCGTGAGCAGGCCAGCGCCGTCACTGGTTTCAGCATCGGCATCTTGCGCTCCACGATGAGTCAGATTGGTCAGCGCCTGCAGGGCTGCCTGTATCACCACGTGGCTGGCCTGGCCTGATATCTGGGCCAGGAAGCCGGTGCCGCAGGCGTCGTGTTCGTAGTGTGCATTGTACAATGGATAGGCAGGGTCAATAACATGGGATGTGGAATCCCGCGAGTGTATGGTGTCAAGAGTAGACATGAGGTGCCCTCCCGAAAAACATGATAATGTTCAAAGTTCGAAGGCACCTGCGTTGGAGCCGGGTAGCGTTCAACGACCGGTCAATGCTCGTCGAAGTCCTACAGAAAAACCATGACGATATGGTGCAGACAATGCAGGTTGAGGCAACGTCGAGGTTAATTGAGCAACAGGGCTCACAGTAGAACAAACAATGTTCTATATTAGAGAGAATATAACATACCAAAGAAGTTTAGGCAAGGGCCGTTACAAGGTGGCTAGCGAACCAGGTATCGAGTATCGGTGAAAACAGCTTGACCTTCCAGCAACTAGAACGTGTACACTCAGGAGCATGACCATGTTGATTCGTGAACTGGCACAACACACAGGTGTCTCGACCAAAACCATCCGCTATTATGAGTCGGTCGGATTGCTGCCATGTCCTCAGCGGGCGAGCAATCACTACCGGCTTTACACGAATGCAGATGTGGAACTGCTGCGCTTTATCGTAGGCGCACGCAGCCTGGGCTATCCGCTTGCTGAGATTGCCCAGTTTCTGGACGCGCGTGACAACGGGTCGTTGCCGTGTCAACAAGTCCTCACATCGCTCGAGGCTCGTCTGCATGAGATTGAGCGGCGGATCGCGGATTTGCAAGTGGTTCGTACCACCCTGGAGCAGATCCGGCAGGAGGCCCAGACACGCCCGCAACCACCAATCTGTGATGACCGGTGTGTGTGCCATCTCCTCACATTGGTTCCTTTCACCGGGAAGGAACCCTGAAGGCGAAAACACTACCTGAAAGAAAGAGAAACAAGATGCAGAGCACATTATCAACTGGCTTGCTCGAACGTCGATGGCTGATCCTCACGATCAGCCTTATTGCGCTCTCGACGGTCCTCTTTGTCACTGGCGTCGTGATTGAGCGAGGAGGAACGGTGAGCACACCGACGAACAGTCATCAGCATACGCGGGAGGAGGTTGTCCTTCAGCTAAAATGGAGGATCTCTTTGTTCCTGCCATAAAAGAATAGTACCCAGCGAGATGTTATATCCGCCGGGTACTTCCTGCTCCTGGTAAGAGCACCTGCTGAAGATTTAATCGCCACCACCTGAGGAAATGGGAACTCTTTCTGCATGCATAGCGAGAGCAGGCTCGTAGAACTCAGCGTCGGGATTGTAGCCGAGCCCACCCATTTCTGGAATGTCGAGGCCCTTCAACTCCGTCTCGGCCGAGACACGCAGGCCGAAGAGCCTCTTGTAGAGCGTGAAGAAGACCCACGAGATGCCAAAGACGTAGACGAAGCAGACAAGGGCGCCGATGATCTGCGCCACGAGTTGACTGGCATCACCGAAGAACAGCCCACGGACCTGCAAGCCGCCGTAATTGGCGAGTCCATCGGCGAAGAGACCGACAGATAGTTGTCCCCACAAGCCGTTGACGCCATGTACTGCAATAGCTCCTACTGGATCATCCACCTTCAAGACCTTCTCAATGAAGCCCGCGGCGAAGACGACCAGGAAACCGGCGACCGTTCCAATAATAGATGCCCCGACAGGACTGACATAGCCGCTAGGAGCGGTGATGGCAACGAGCCCGGCCAGCAACCCATTGCCCATCATGCCAACGTCGGGCTTCCTGGCGCCGCTCACCCAGGTGTAGAGCATCGCAGCGACCGAGCCAAAGGCGCCAGACAGCATCGTATCGACGGCAATGAGACCAATGCGCAGATTGCCATTGGTTGAGGCGCCCAGCGTGCTGCCGGGATTGAAGCCGAACCAGCCGAAGGCCAGGATGAAGCAGCCCAGGAGGGCAAGCACCAGGTTATGGCCAGGGATGGTGTTAGCGCTCCCGTCACGATTGTACTTACCCAGGCGAGGCCCCAGCACTACGGCTCCGGCAAGCGCACACCAACCACCGACAGCATGGACGACACCACTACCTGCGAAGTCGATGTATCCTTTCCCGAGACCAATACTCCCCAGTTGTGAGAGCCAGCCGCCGCCCCAGGCCCAGTTGCCAAAGACAGGGTACACAAGGGTCGAGACGAAGAACCCGTAAACACAGAAAGCGGACCACTTCCAGCGTTCCGCCATCGCGCCAGTCGGGATGGTTGCCGTCGTGTCCATAAACACCATCTGGAAGAGGAACATCACCGCAACACCAACATCATAGGAGCCATCATTGAGGAAGAATCCCTTGTAGCCGATGATACCCCAGCTATGACCACCGATAGAAAGCGATAGCTCATTTGTCAGAGCAGAGAGACCCCCCAGGTTAGGTACCCCAACGAGGCCAACGCCGCCGAATTGAAAGGCGAAACCTGCAATGAAGTACCCGATCATGCCAAGACCGTAGATCATGAAATTCATACCCATGGTATGACCGGCGTTCTTGGCACGACAGAGCCCCGTTTCGACGAGCGCGAAGCCGGCTTGCATAAACATGACCAGGTAGCCAGTGACGAGGGTCCAGACAAAGTTGATACCAAGCCGGTTCTCATCGACTAATATAGCCAGGTTATAAGCAAATGGCTCATTCTTCTGCGCCTTAGTGAGGTCTGGCTTTGAGATTGTCGTAGTGCCGTTTGCTGTGACGCTCGTCAGATTTTGCTGATTAGCCGAGTTCAAGCCGCTGGGGTCCGGCCCTGCTCCACAGGCGGTTAACAGGAACAGCGAAAAGGTAATCAACAGGGCAAAGAAGACGACCGTTCGCCATGAAATGCGCTTCCACAGATTCTGAACGAAGGCAAGCGGCGCGAAGACGTACGGCGCTGTATCTTGCTGTACCTCCAGGAAGCGCCGGAAGTATGGCAATACTTCCTTCTGACGAGATGGCACCACGACGAGGCGCAGTGGCGCAAATCCCTTGCGTGGAACCAGCGTGAGTTGCGCTCCCCGTACCTTCACATATGCAAACTCTTTCCAGTTCCGGAACAGTACGTTATTACACGCAATACCCTGAGTGCTGAACAGGTAGCGTATGGGGAGATTGATAATAGAGAGCGCGACGAGGATGAGCACGATTTCAATCGTGGTGGGGAACCACTGACCAATTGCGCTCAGGACGAGGATAGCACCCAACGCATACATATTCGTGCGATGCAGCAAAAGCCGCTCGCGAAATGTCAAGGCCACCTTTGCAGACACGTTTCCTTCCGTACGAACGCCAAAAGGCAGGCCGATACGTAGGAACATCAGCATGAATAGACATCCGACTAAAAACCATACGATCATGAAATAATCCTTTCTCCGATCAGAGATGAGACCCCGTCAGCAGAGTGATCACAAGGGTCGCCCCACCCCCGGGCGACCATAAAGGTCCACCCCACCGCTCCCATCCTCCCTCGCCCCTACATTTCCGTCCTTCACATCCCAGTAAGTGATGGTTTGCGTTTACCGGGCCGCAGCCAGGTAAAGAGGCGCAGTAAACGGCGCGGGTCGGGCGGCTCGCGTAAGATAATGCCTTTACTTTTCGTGCGTGCCTGTGTCAGAAACTGCCGCGCCATAGTCACAACATGTTCATTTGCGCCATGCGGCCCCTTCAACCCACGTTCAAGCTGTTCGACGGCACGGTTGTAAAAGCCCAAACGAAAGTAGTACTCGGCATACTTGATATGGGCAAGCAGATTGGTGGGTTCATCATGCAAGGCCTGCTCAAGTTCTCGCTGCGCTGCATCTACATCGTAACGTTTTAGCAGCTCGATTCCCAGGTAGGCTCGCGCGGGAACATATGCCGGGTCTACACCTAGAGCTGTTTCCAGTGAGCGCTTCACCGCATCGTCCGATCCTTGCTCTAAGTATGCGATAGCCATAGCAAAGTAGGCCTGGGGCCGCTCAGGGTGACACTCTACGGCATGTTGGAAACGGCTTAATGCCGCTTCGGGATCACCCCGGCGCAAGCAGGCATAACCTTTGTCGAGCAGATCAGCGTACATGACCTTCCTCCTGAAGTTGCATAGCTCCCTCGACATGGATAACTTCCTCAACAATATCTATGAGCTGGATGTGGGTGGACGTGGACGCTGCTGCTTTCAAGCGAGGAGAGCGGATTTGATAGACCAATTTGAGCAGGAGCGGCGTGACCAGGGTGGTGACAAGCGCTATCAGGATCACAACGGAGAAAAGTGATGGCGTGATCAGTCCAGCTTGCAGGCCGATTGTCGCAGTAATCAACGCGACCTCACCACGCGAGACCATACCGACCCCAACGGTCAATGCTTCCTGTGGCTGGAAACGACATAACAGCGCTCCACTACCACAACCGAGAATTTTTGTGGCGATAGCTATCCCAAGGAGGCTCAAGAGGAAAGGCAGCGGTATATGCAAGACGTTATGAAAATCGGCTTCAATGCCGATGTAGACGAAGAAGATTGGGATGAAGAAGGCATAGCCCAGTTTCGAGGCTCCATCATGCACCCACTCCCGCATCTCCGTGCGGCCCACCAGCATACCGGCAATGAAGGCTCCGGTGATAGATGCTACATTCCCTAACGACGCTGCTGACCAGGCATAAAGCAAAACGAGAGCCAGGATCAGGCCTATGCGTGCTTCTAATGCCAGCAGTCGTGGGAGCCAGCGTGAGAGCAAAGGAAAGCCAAAGTGTCCGAGGAGATAGGCTATGAGAAAGTAACCCAGCATCTTGATGATGGACCAGGCCGGGTTCTGCCCCAGCGTGAAGGCGAGGATAAGAGAGAGCACGATGAGGCCAAGAACGTCATCGATGACCGCTGCACCCAGAATAGTTGTGCCCTCTTTGGTACGGAGCTTTCCCAGGTCTTTTAGCGTTTGAGCAGATATACTGACGCTGGTGGCCGTGAGGAGCGTGCCAAGAAACAGGCTGACAGGGAGGGAGTAACCAAGCGCATAGGCAAAGACCGAGCCCACAACGAATGGAAGGACAACACCCATAGAGGCGGATACTAATGCAGCCACGCCTACCTGGCGCATTTGCTTCATATCTGTCTCCATGCCAGCGATAAACATGAGAAGGATGACACCCAGGCCCGCCAGGGAGCCAAGCAAGGCATCAGGATGTACCCAGTCGAGTAAAGATGAGCCTCCCAGCACACCGACGACAAGTTGCCCCAGAACAGGGGGAATACCGATACGCTGGCAGAGCCATCCCGCGACCTTAGCAGCAATGAGGAGGCAAGCTATCGAGACGAGATACGAAGTACCATACATGGTGAATGGTTCAACCTTTCCAGTGAATCACCTCTCCCTGGTGGAGCCGGTATTGTTCTCACCGTCGAGTGGATGTTTTTGCAGGAACACGTCTGTAACATCCATGGCATCGTCACCATGCATCTGGTTTGCACTGCATACAGTATAGAAAATCCCCTGCCATTAGGGATACGGACAAAATATGAGAAGAAAATAGGGTTAAATTTGTGCAAAATATACGAATTTATCCGTAAAGGTTAAATTTTTTAGCGATTCCTTTTCGTGATCCTATCATTGCTAAGTTTCTACTCAGGGCAATACGATACAGATTGTGCATATTGTCTATACAGGTTTCATATTGATGACCTCTCACAAGACACTTCATTGATCATGTGAGACAATAGAAGAAGGGAGCAGCTCTCCACTGAGGAAAGGTCAAATATTTATGAATATTAGAGCATACATACTCCCGGGCGAGGGGGACAACCCGCTTCTATGGCGGCAGTATCTACTCGATAGCTTGCTGGCGCTGGCTGGTGTGCTGCTGGTGACGGGGGGGATTGCTCTCTTTGACCTCTATCCGCGTATCCCAACTGTTCCTCTGATCTATCTGCTGGTCGTCTTAGCGTTAGCTAGCCTGCGTGGGCGTACTGCTGCTATTCTGGCTTCGCTGCTGGCCTTTTGCTTTTATGATTTCTTTCTCGTGCCGCCGCTGTATACCTTTGTAGTGGGAAAGCTGGATGATCTGGTAGCGCTGGTGGTCTTTTTAGCAACAGCGATCATTACAGGTCAGCTGGCTTCCGCTTTGCGTCACCGTGCTGAGCAAGCCAACCGCCGGGAGCAGGAGACACACATTCTCTACGAACTGGGACGGGCTGTTAATAGCCAGGATGATCTCACTGCCCAGCTCGCTACGGTAGCCCGGGCAGCAGTGAGTGTCTTTTCTTCGCGAGGGGTACAAGATTGTGCTCTGCTCTTGCCCAACGCGCATGGGGTGTTAGAGGTGCAGGCCAGTGCAAAGGTTCCATGGGATCAGGTGCATCTTTCCCGGGATGAGCGGAGCGCGGCTGTGTGGGTAATGCAGCATCATCAGACCGTCGATGTCCATGATGGTGGAGCTACAGCAGACCAGGGAAGGTACACTGCTCCGCGTCTGCTGGTTCGCAGCACCTCAGCACTGCATGCAACTACTCAGTTTGTGCGCCTTGTCCCACTGGTTTCCAATGATGAGGCCATTGGAGTGATGCGCTTGCTCATCGAGGGGACAGCGCCCGGACGCGATGCGAAAGACGCGCTGGGAGCAGACCGGAACCAACCCGGCTCTTCGACGACCTTCTTCTGGACCTTTGTGGATCAAGCGACGTTTCTGATAGAGCGAGTGCGCTTGCGCAGTGCGCGCCTGCATATTCAGGCGCTGCAAGAAACCGACGCGCTGCGAGCGGCGCTCCTCTCCTCGGTGTCACACGACCTGCGGACGCCGCTGGCGACGATGAAGGCCGCCACCAGCAGCCTGCTTTCGAAAGACTTGCAGTGGGACGAGGAGACGAGGCGCAGTTTCCTGCTCTCCATTGAGCGTGAAATAGACCGGCTTAATCGCCTTGTCAGCAATTTGCTTGATCTGTCGCGGATTGAGGGGAACGCGCTCACCCTCGAAAAAGAGTGGTATCTGATTGACGAGTTGATCCGCGACGTGGTAGAGCGTTTGCAGCTGCTCTTGCAGGATCGCCCAGTGCGGCTGCATTTGCCGGATGATCTGCCTCCTGTGGAACTGGATTACCTGGCCATCGATCAGGTGCTGACCAACCTGATCGAGAACGCGGTCTCTTATACCCCTGCCGGTTCGCCGATTGACATCAGTACGCAGCTCAAGGGCAATCAGATACAGATCAATGTTGCAGACCGCGGCCCCGGTATTCCACTCGCAGAGCTGGAGCGTATTTTCGACAAGTTCTCTCGCGTTGCAGGTACGGAGCGTAATAAGGGACATCGCGAAGGCTCAGGGCTTGGTCTGGCCGTGTGCAGGGGGTTAGTCGAGGCTCATAGCGGGCGTATCTGGGCAGAAAACCGCACCGGTGGCGGCGCCATATTTACGGTGAATCTACCGGTCGGAACGAAGAAATCTATGCGTGAACAAAGAGAGGATGTGGCTGATGAGTAAACGTGGAGCGCGTATCCTGGTCGTGGATGATGAGCCGGAGATTGTGCGGGCTCTCGAACGCAGTCTGCTGGCTCATGGCTATGAGGTCTTCACGGCAAGCAGCGGAGAGGAGGCGTTGGCAGCAGTACGAGCGCATCGGCCCGATGTAATGTTGCTCGATCTGGGGTTACCTGGGATGAGCGGCCTGGAGGTCTGCCAGCAGGTGCGGGCTCAGTCAAACCTGCCCATTATCGTGCTCTCCGTCAAGGGGGCCGAACGGGATAAAGTCCAGGCGCTCGACCTGGGGGCCGACGACTATGTGCCCAAGCCCTTTGGCGTGGACGAGGTCCTGGCTCGTGTACGCGTGGCGCTGCGCCATACGGCCCGTGTCGAGGCCGGAACACAACCACGCTTCATCGCGGGCCCCCTCTGCGTCGATGTGGCTGGGCGGCAGGTCACCATCAACGGGCAGGACGTCAAGCTGACTCCTACTGAGTACGACCTGCTCAAAGTCTTGATCCAGCACAAAGGCAAAATCATGACACGCCAGATGTTGCTCTCCCAGATATGGGGTCCAGGCTACGGAGCCGATGCACACTACCTCCATGTCTATATCGGGCAACTCCGCCGTAAAATCGAACCAGACCCCGTTCATCCCCGCTTCATCATCACCGTCCCCGGCGTCGGCTATCGTTTTACGGACGAGGAGTGATGATCTTGAGCAAATCTTGAGCATCTCCCCCATTCTCCTGAGATTCCATTGATGTCTTTTGAGCTATGCTCCAGGTGTGAGGAGAGCATCAACATATGCTCTCCGACCTCAAAGAGCACTGATCTGGAGAGAACCAGATCGATGCCAGAGCACAGACTTCCCACACGTCTGCTGCTTCCCTTCACCCACGGGGTCGAGATGGAAGCGCTGGACGCTGCCATACAGCTCTGGAAAATCAAAGGATGTAGAGAAATGGCTGACAATGACAAATCCGCTGTGGAGCAGAAACAGGATCGATCGAGCGGCGAGAATCATGAAACCCGCGGCAAGCAGCAGCTGGGTACAGACGAGGATGATCCCTCTCTGCTTGTGCGTTACGAAGAAGTCCGGGGAAGCAAACTCGGAGATGTGCGGGTGCGCTGGGTGTTCCCTCCTCGTCAGAAGCTGCGGCGGGTCGAGACAGGCCTCCTTGAGGCAACTCGTGCTGCGGATGCGCCACAGACCGGACTGGAGCGCGTCACCACCACACTCAAGCGCTGGGTGATCGGCTCTCCTCTGGCAACGGCACGTGCTGAACACGAGCGGCTCACCAAATTCAAAGCGCTCGCTGTTCTCTCATCTGACGTGATCTCTTCGGTTGCCTATGCCACCGAGGCGATCCTGCTCACGCTGGTTGGTGCTGGTTCTGGCCATCTCTGGCTTACCATGTTCATCTGCCTGGCGATTGTGGCTCTGCTTACCATCGTCACGCTCTCCTATCTCCAGACGATCCCAGCCTATCCCAATGGGGGCGGCTCTTATATTGTGGCCAAGGAGAATCTGGGGATACTTCCGGGATTGACAGCAGCCGCATCACTGATGATTGATTATATTCTGACCGTTTCTGTGTCGATCGCGGCGGGCGTGCAGGCGTTGGCGACGCTCTTTCCTGAGCTTGCGCCGTATGTTGTGCTTCTCGATATCGTCCTGGTCGTCGTGATTACCCTGGTCAACCTGCGGGGGGTACGCGAATCAGCCACGGTTTTTGCCATTCCCACCTATCTGTTTGTTGGCAGCGCCCTGCTACTCATCCTGGTCGGCAGCATCAAGGTCTTTTTCTTCGACCATCGAGCGCTCTTTGGCAACTTCCCCCATGTCGGGGCAACGGAATCCTTGAGCCTGTTTCTGATTCTGCGCTCTTTTGCGGCAGGCTGCGCGGCGCTCACGGGCACCGAGGCCATCTCCAATGGCATCCCAGCGTTTAAGAAGCCGGAGGCGCGCAATGCCAGCATTACACTGAGGTGGATGGCAGTGATCCTGGGCACGCTCTTCATCGGCACCACTGTCCTGGCGCTTGGCTATGGCATCCTCGCTCACCCGGATGGCAACCCCACCGTTATTGGGCAAATTGCGCACCTGGTCTTTACTGGCCCACTGGCCTTCATGTATCCCTTTTTCCAGATCGCCACGCTCTTCATCCTGGCGCTGGCGGCCAATACCAGCTATTCTGATTTTCCGCGTCTGTCATCGCTGCTAGCGCGCGATCATTTCCTGCCACACCAGTTCGCTTTCCGGGGGGATCGCCTGGCCTTCTCAACGGGCATCATCAGCCTGGCGTTTCTTTCAATCCTGTTGCTGATCGTCTTCGATGGCGTCACCACCGCACTCATCAATCTGTATGCGGTGGGTGTCTTCTTCTCGTTTACCCTTTCGCAGGGAGGCATGGTCCGGCACTGGTGGAAGTTGCGAGCAACCCATCGAGGGTGGCTGCGCAGTATGATCATTAACGGGATCGGTGCGACAGCAACGCTGGTGGTGGCCCTGGTCATCGCCTCGACAAAATTTGTCGAAGGGGCCTGGATCGTCGTGCTGCTCATCCCGCTGCTGGTGATCATGTTTCTGGGCATCAGAAGCCATTATCTGCGCGTGGAACGCGAACGAACGACCGCTGTGCCGCTTTCGGCATCGGATGTCCATCATCGCTTGATTGTGCCGGTGAATGATCTCAATCAGGCAGCGCGCCAGAGTATGGCCTATGCACGCTCGATCTCATCGCAGGTCTCGGCTATTCATGTGAATCTGGACCCTGCGAAAACCATCGCCCTGCGAGCGAACTGGGAGAGTTGGCAGGTGGAACTGCCCAGGGATGAACAGGTGCAGATGGAAATCATCGAGCCGGGACAGCGTTCCCTGGTCCACTGTCTGCTCGACTACCTAACAGCCGAGCGGCAGAGCCACGTCGATGACACCCTGACGGTCATCTTGCCTGAAATTGCTGAGCGTTCGGCTCTGAGGCGCCTCTTTGCCTATCCCAAAACATTCTTCTTGAAGTGGGCCTTCTTCTTCCAGCAGGACATCGTGGTGACGAATGTCTCCTGGTATGCGCAGACAAGCCCGACACCGGCTCGCTCTCGCTCGCTACGCCACCGCTTCATCGTCCCCATCGCTGAACTGGATCGTGCCTCGGTCCAGAGCCTGGCCTATGCGCGTTCCATTTCTCCTCACGTCGTGGCGGCCCATGTCGCGATAGATCCTCATGATGTCGAAGCCGTGCGGGCGAAGTGGGGGAAGATCCACAAACACTGGACGCCAGAGGAAGAGATGAAGCTCGTGATTATCGAGTCGCCCTACCGCTCGCTCATTCGCCCACTGCTGGCCTACATAGACACGATGCAGGAAGTGCATCCTGACGAGATGCTGACCATCATCCTGCCGGAGTTTGTAGTTGCCCACTGGTGGGAATATCCCTTGCATAATCAAACCGCGTGGCGCTTGAAAACGGCCTTATTGGGCCGTCCGGGCATCGTCGTCACCGACATTCCCCAGCATCTGTCGCACCACGCGACTGAGCTTTCTGGAAGCAGCATCCGTGACGAACATCCACAACAATTGAACAAAAGTACGCCGTGAGAGAGTTTTACAGTGATCCTGGTTCTACCTGTTACTGTCTCCAGTACCTCCTGTCAGGATATGTTAGAATGGAGGTGATCGAGGCATGATGGTGAGTCAACGCGGACAAGGCTTTCTAGACCGCGAGGGATGATGCTTATGCCTGAACAAGAACAGCGCACTGAGAAAGATGCTGCGCTGCGCCGCGATATCCGCATGCTGGGCAATGCCCTGGGACGCGCAATACAGCAGCACAATGGGTTCACCGTCTTTGCCACCGTGGAGCAACTGCGGCGGAATTGCAAGCGCCTGCGCGAGTGTGCAGAAACGCTCGCCCGCTCCAGCGAGGCCCAGGTAGCCACACAGAAACTACACGATGAAATTGCCGCGCTGGACCGGGAGATTACACAGGTTGTCGATGGATGCGACCTGGATACCGCGATCGACGTCATACGCGCCTTCACAGTTTATTTTCATCTCGTCAACACTGCTGAACAGCATCACCGCACGCGCCGCCGCTTTGTATATGAAGTGAGCAATATGTCTTCTACGCAGCGCGGCTCGCTTGCCGCGCTCGTTGAATTTTTCCAGCGCAACGACATGAGCGCCCACAGCATCCAGCAGCTACTCAACCAGCTTTCGATTGAGCTGGTGTTTACCGCGCACCCCACCGAAGCCACGCGCCGCAGCCTGATAACCAAGTCTCGCCAGGTGGCTGAATTGCTGGAGGCATACGATCACAAAGCCCAGATGACACCACGCCAGTATGCCACCTGGCTGCGTGAACTGGAGAGCGTCGTTGCCCTTTTGTGGCGTACCGATGCTGTGCGTCATGTGCGCCTGCAGCCCATGGACGAGATCAAGATGGGCACCTATTACCTGGACGAAATTCTCTATAACGCCGTACCCGAACTCTATGCTGAACTGGAACAGCTGCTGAGCGCGGGCTACCCGCGCGAACAACTGGCGGTGCCAGCATTTTTACGCTTTGGTTCCTGGATTGGCGGCGACCAGGATGGAAACCCGAATATCGGTCCCGGCACGCTTCAAGAAGCGTTACACCTGCAGCGCTCACACGTAATTGAGCACTACCGCTCATCTCTCGAGGCACTGGCGCAGGAGTGCACGCAATCTCTCAAGTATTGCTCCATCACAGCGGCGCTGCAGGAATCGCTGTGGTGTGATGCCGCCTGCATGGGCGACTTCGATCGCGAACTTGGTGCACAAACTGCCCAGGAACCTTACCGGCGCAAGCTTTCTTTCATGTGGAGGCGCCTGGGAGCAACGCTGTCAATGGCGCGTGAGGCGAACAAGAGAGAAGTGAATCAGGCCGATCAAGGCATTGCCTATACCGCGGCCGAGGGGCTGCTGGCTGATCTAGAACTGGTGCGTGAGAGCTTACTGGCTGACGGTGAAAGCGATGTCGCAGGCGGGCAACTCGCGACAGTGATACGCCAGGTACAGGTCTTTGGTTTCCACTTCGCTGCGCTTGATGTGCGGCAGCATAGCGAGCGACACGCGGCCGCGCTCGGTGAACTGCTGTGCGCCTCGGGCCTGCTGCATGAAGACTATACCACGTTGAACGAGACAGAGCGCATGCGCGTTCTGGAAGATCTGCTGCGCGACCCACGTATCCTGCCTGTGCACAGCGTGAAGTTCAGTGAAAGCACCGCGCATGTACTAGAAACCTTCGAGTCAATACGCCGGGCGCGTGAAGAGTTCGGCTCCGGGGCAGTGACGTGCTACATCATCAGCATGGCAAGCACGCTGAGCGACCTGTTAGAGGTGCAATTCTTCTGCAAACAGGTGGGCATTACCCGGCTGCCGATCGTGCCGCTTTTTGAAACCATCGAAGACCTGCGCTCATGCACAGAGATACTGGAGAGCGCGTTTACCCACCCCATCTATCAGGCGTGGGTAGAGGCGTGCAACAAGCAGCAGCAGGTCATGCTGGGTTACTCCGATAGCAGCAAAGATGGCGGTATCCTGACCTCCAGCTGGGAACTGTACCAGGCGCAGTGCCGCCTGGCTGAGCTGGGAGAGCGCCACTCGATTGGCATCACCATTTTTCATGGGCGCGGGGGAGCTATTGGACGCGGCGGTGGCCCCATCTACGAGGCTATCCTTGGACAACCCCCAGGCACGATCAACGGGCGCATACGCGTTACCGAACAGGGCGAGATGCTCTCGTTCAAGTATGGCCTGCCTGCGATTGCGCTGCGCAACCTGGAACTGGTCGTCGCCGGCGTCGCACAATCCAGTATACCAGGCGACTTACTGGTCGATACCGCTGCGAATACCGAAGATTCCGAGGGCTGGTGGGAAACGATGGATCGCTTGTCGGCGAGCGCTCATATTCGCTATAGCCGTTTCATCTATGATGACCCTGCCTTCCTGCGCTACTTTGAGCAGGCCACGCCCATCCTGGAGCTAGATTGGCTCAACATCGGTTCGCGCCCGGCACGCAGAACGAAAGGGCGGCGCATTGAAGAACTGCGCGCCATTCCCTGGGTCTTTTCATGGATGCAGAGCCGTTACGTGCTGCCAAGCTGGTATGGCGTAGGTGGAGCACTCGAGGAATATACGGCAGAGGCACCTGAGCGCCTGGCACAATTGCAGGAAATGTACCGGTCCTGGCCTTTTATGCGCGCATTTCTGGATAACTTGCAGATGACGCTCTCCAAGGCGGATATGCACATAGCCAGCCACTATGCTTCGCTGGTTGATGATGAGGAAATGCGCCGGCGTATTTCGGACGAGATCGAGCAGGAATATGAACGTACAAGGCGCATACTGCTGTTGATCGCCGGTGGTAGCGCGTTATTAGACAATGCCCCGGTATTGCAGCGTTCTATCCAACTACGCAATCCCTACGTTGATCCCCTCAGTTACTTTCAAGTAGCGCTGCTGCGCCGCCTGCGCTCCCTCGGTGGTCCCCTGGTGCTGGATGAGACTGAACAGCAGGCAGCAAGCGACCAGGAGCGCGAGCGTGCCCGGCTCACTTACGCTGTTCTATTGACCATCAATGGCATTGCTGCCGGGTTGAGAAATACGGGCTAAATGCCTTCTTTCCGAGGAAATTTTACACCAGGGAGATAGATATTTGGAGAGAAGACTTCCCGTGAGCGGATGTGAGAGAGGTCTGGCTTGTCATCCTTCGCTTCGCTCAGGATGACAAGTCTTATCTCCAAATATCTGCCAGGGAGAGCAAATCCTTGACAACTTGTGTAAGTACATGTTATACATTGACTGACACAATCACAATTGCATAGAGCAAAAGCCTTGAAGGGGCGAGTAGCAGTTGCCTGCCGCGTGTAGAGAGTGGGTAAGCGCTGGAAATCCCATACGTCGACACACTGTGAAAAAAACCCCGGAGCTGCGAGAAGAAATCGCCGAAAGCGAAAGTAGACCTCTGCCGGCTGCCCCCGTGATCGGGCGGGAGTATGTCAGTACTCGACAAGGTTGGTGTCGCGAGGCATCAACGAATGAAGGTGGTACCACGAGAGCTATATGTCGCTCTTCGTCCTTTACAGCGAAAGGATGAAGGGCGTTTTTATTTTGTGCCGCCTGCGGTGGCACAAAATAAAAACCAGGATGGTGCGAGGACACCTCGCGCTCCGGCAGGGGCTCTGCCCCTGCAGCCCGGGAGATACTAGCATGGTAGTAATAGAGTAAAGGCCTTGAAGGGGCGAGTAGCAGTTGCCTGTCGCATCCAGAGAGCGGATGAGCGGTGGAAAATCCGTATGTCGACACACTGCGAAAAAGACCCTGAAGCTGCGAGAAGAAATCGCCTGGCGCGTCGGCGCTTATCCGTCTTGCCAACGCCCCCCGATAAATCGGGGGCTACATGCTTAGGCAAGACGCAAGGAGAAAGTAGACCTCTGCCGGCTGCCCTCCGTGATCGGGTGAGAGTATGTGAGTACTCGACGAGGCTGGTGCTGTGAGGCACCGGCGAATGAAGGTGGCACCACGAAAGCTGCGTATAACGCTCTTCGTCCTTCGCTTAAGCGGGGGATGAAGAGCGTTTTTATTGTTTCATTTAGAAATCGAAGGAGGAACACAAACCATGGCACATTGTCCAGAATGTGATGCAGAGATCACTCTGCAAGGTCTTATGAGCGGAGAAATCATCTACTGTCCCGATTGCAACGCGGAACTGGAGGTGCTGAACCTGGAACAGCCTGCGGTGGCTCTTGCGCCACAGGTCGAAGAAGATTGGGGAGAGTGACACGATGCGCCTGGCTATTCTAACGTCACGGATCAGAGCGGAAGAGAAATTACTGGTCGATGCGCTGAGACGGCGTGCAATCGCATTCGACATCATCGATGATGGGGAATTGCTGCTCGATCTCTCACACTCAGATGAGCGCTGGCGCGCGTATGATGCCGTCCTCTGCCGCAGCCTGAGTCAATCGCGCGGGCTGGCAGTGCTGCAAGTCCTGGAGCACTGGGGTATACGCGTGTACAACCCGGCGGCGGTAACCGCAACTTGTAACGACAAACTGCTCACGACGCTGGCACTGCTCCGCGCGGGTATCCCTGCACCACGCACGCTGCTGGCCTTCGATCCGCAGGCGGCTGTACGGGGAATTGAGACGCTAGGCTACCCGGCAGTACTCAAGCCCATACACGGGTCTTGGGGTCGCCTGCTGGCACGCATCAATGATCGGGACGCGGCGGAAGCAGTGCTTGAGCACCAGGAGACACTTGGTTCCTACCAGCATCATATCCATTACATACAGGAGTATATCGCCAAGCCGCAGCGTGATATTCGCGCGTTTGTCGTTGGTGAGCACACCATCTGCGCGATCTATCGCGCCAGCGAACACTGGGTTACAAACACCGCTCGTGGCGCGGTTGCCAGCAACTGTGTTGTCACTCCCGAGCTTGATCGCCTGTGTGTGCGCGCTGCGCAGGCTGTTGGCGGCGGCATCCTGGCTATCGATCTGCTGGAAGACCCTGAGCGCGGCCTGCTGGTCAACGAGATCAATGCCACGATGGAGTTCCGCAACAGCATTGCTCCAACAGGCGTCGATATTCCCAACGTGATGCTTGACTATGTGTTCAGCGGCGTACAAGAAGGAGCAGCACGATGAGTAGACTACGCGTTGCTATTGTTGGCGGGTCCGGTTATGCCGGAGGCGAACTGGCACGGTTATTGCTCTTTCACCCACAGGTTGAGTTGACACAGGTTGCCTCCAATAGCCATGCCGGGCAGTACCTGCATAGTGTACATCCAAATTTGCGCAGGCTGTGTTCTCTGCGCTTCTGTCATCCCGATGACTTGACATCATGTGACCTCGTGTTTCTCTGCCTGCCACATGGTTTCTCTGCCCGGGAGATCGAACGCTACCGAAGTCTTGCACCAAGGATCGTCGACCTTGCAGCGGATTTCAGGCTGCGCTCCGCTGCACTGTACCAGCAGTGGTATGGAGAAGCTCATTGCGCAGCATATCTCCTGCAGGAAGCTGTCTATGGCCTGCCCGAAATACACCGCGCAGAACTGCCCGGCGCGACACTTGTGAGTGGCACCGGCTGCATGGCAACTGCCGCTATTCTGGGGTTGGCTCCTCTCTACCGGGCGGGTTTAGTGGATCGCGCAATTCCTCTTGTGGTGGAGGCCAAGGTTGGCTCGTCGGCCGCGGGAGCGACTCCAGGTATAGGTAGTCATCATCCCGACAGGAGCGGCGCCGTACGCTCATTTCAACCCACGGGGCACCGCCATACCGCGGAACTCATTCAAGAGCTTGAACAAATTTCAGGTGCGATAAAGCGGACGGGTGAGTTCTGCCAGCACATCGCCTTTTCCGCTACAGCAGTCGAGCTAGTGCGCGGAGTGCTCATTACCGCCCATGTTTTTGTGAATGAGGCGATAGAGGAGCGTAGCTTGTGGCGGCTCTACCGGGAAGTCTATGCGCATGAGCCCTTCATTCGCCTGGTCAAGGAGCGTAACGGTGTCTATCGCTATCCTGAACCGAAGATTCTGGCGGGGAGCAACTATTGTGATATTGGCTTTGAACTCGACGCCGATCAAAGGAGGGTGGTAGTAATCGCCGCCCTGGATAATCTGATGAAAGGCGCTGCAGGGAACGCGGTGCAGGCACTCAACTGTATGTCTGGTTGGGACGAATCGCTGGGGTTGACCTTCCCTGGTCTACACCCGGTGTAAAAATAGCGCAGCGTGGGGCGGGAGGCGCACTCGTTAGATTGTGGCAATCCCAGGTACGTCAATCCAGTGTAAAAATAGCGCAGCGTGGGGCGGGAGGCGCACGCGACAAACGAGCACGTGACAGGGCAGCAAGTTACAGGGCAGGGGCAAGTTACAGGGCAGGGGCAAGCCCTGCCCCTACTATACGCGGAGCAGTCGCCTGTATTGTCAAAAGGAGATTTGTTATGACGCTTGTTATAAAGATTGGTGGTGGCGCTGGTGTTGCCACAGTGAATATTGTGCGTGAGGTAGCCCAGTGTGTCGCGCATGGGCAACGCCTTGTCCTGCTTCATGGTGGGTCTGATCTGACAAGCACGCTCTCCCAACGCCTGGGTCACGCGGTACGGATAGTAACTTCGCCAGGGGGAATGGTCAGCCGTTACACCGACAGCGAAACCCTGGCTATCTACGCTATGGCCGCTGCTGGTCAGATCAATACCGAGTTAGTGGCGCTCTTGCAGCAGTGTGGGGTCGACGCGCTTGGCCTGGCAGGCGTTGATGGGCGTTTGCTGGTGGCGAGACGCAAATCCGTTGTGCGCTCCGTGACTCCAGAAGGCCGCATACAGCTACTGCGCGATGACTACACCGGACGGATCGAGCAGATAAATGACACATTATTGTGGCAATTGCTTGGCGCCGGCTATACCCCGGTAATAGCGCCGCTGGCATTGAGCCGTGATGGGGAGCGTTTGAATGTCGACGGGGACCGCGCCGCCGCTGCTGTTGCCGCAGCACTCCACGCGGATGCGCTGGTGATCATGACGAACATTCCTGGTCTGCTCGCGAACCAGGAGGATGCTACAACGCTTGTTCGTACCATCCCTGCCGATCACCTTACCGACTACATGGGATATGCCCAGGGACGGATGCGCAAGAAGCTGCTTGGAGCCCAGGAGGCCCTGCAAGGTGGTGTGCCACGAGTCTGCATCGGCAGTACTTCATTGATGGCCGTGCTCAACGGCGAGGGAACAACGATAGTGGGAACGCGTGGCGAGGCAACTCTCGCGGATACCCGTCTGAGCGACAGCTTTGCCTGCGACATTCAAGAGGAGAGGAGTCTAATATGACCGCAATCATCGACCTGGAAAACACCTACACAAGCGGCGTATACAGCAAGCGCCCCATAGTTATCGTACGTGGACGCGGCGCTTTATTGTGGGACGAGGAAGGACGCGAGTACATCGACTGCGCCGCAGGCCATGGTGTAGCGAACACCGGCCATGGACGACCAGAGATTGCAGCGGCTCTCGCAGCGCAGGCACAGCGTCTCATCACCTGTCCTGAAATCGTCTACAACGACGTGCGTGCTCGCTTGCTGGCGCGGCTTGCACATCTCACGCCGGAAGGGCTTACACATATCTTCCTCTGCAATAGCGGCGCCGAGGCAGTTGAAGGTGCGCTCAAATTCGCTCGTCTTGCTACCGGACGCAGCGGAATAGTGGCTATGCTGCGTAGTTTTCATGGCCGCACCATGGGGGCCCTCGCGACAACATGGGAGCCACACTACCGCGAACCTTTCGTACCGCTTGTTCCTGGTGTAAGCCACATCCGCTACAACGACCTTCCGGCGGCAGAAGCGGCGATCAGCGAAGAAACAGCGGCGGTGATCATTGAACTGGTGCAGGGAGAGGGGGGAGTGTATGTCGCTTCTGACGAATACGTACACGGCCTTGCATCGCTCTGCCGTGAACGCGGCGCTTTGCTCATCATCGATGAGGTGCAAACGGGCTTTGGGCGTACGGGGCGGCTCTTCGCATGCAACCACTATGATCTGCAACCTGATATTCTCTGTCTTGCAAAGTCCCTGGCCGGGGGTATTCCCATGGGGGCAATCTGCCTGGGACCGCGTGTGACAGAAAGCGGACGCGTCACGAAGGGCGTCCACGGCAGCACCTTTGGCGGCAATCCACTAGCCTGTGCAGCCGCTCTGGCTACGCTTGACATCCTTGAACAAGAGGCCCTGGACGGGCGTGCCGTCATGCTTGGCGCGTACGCCCTGGAGCGACTGAAGGCGTTACGCACTCCGCTCATCCGCGAGGTACGTGGGAGGGGACTGCTGCTTGGCATTGAACTTCGTCAACGTGCCCAGCCGTTCCTTGAAGCTCTGCTGGAACGCGGTATCCTTGCCCTGCCAGCTGGACCAAATGTCATGCGCCTGCTGCCTCCCCTGGTGATTACCGAGGAACAGATGGAACGGGTTCTGAATGCGATAGAGGAAGTTTTGATAGATGGGGAGGCTCGACAGGGCCAACAAGTCTATAACGACGAGGATAGGGTTGAGCCCGGCGCCACCTCCAGGGCGGGGGCAAGCCACAGGGCGGTGACATTACCTGTCCCCCAGGAAGCCCACAGGGCGGGGGCAAGCCACAGGGCAGGGGCAAGCCACAGGGCAGGGGCAAGCCCTGCCCCTACCATACACGCTATGGATCGCCAGGCGCAGCTCGTGTATGGTAGGGGTGACCCTTGCGGTCGCCCTGAAACTCTTCTCTACAATATGCTCACTATTCCCAGTTATTCGCGACGGGAGAGCGTGCTGGCTCATTACCTGGTAGAGCAGGCACAGCTGATGGGTCTTGATGCCTACATAGACGAGGTTGGGAATTTCATTGCCGGTACCGGGATGATAAATCGCGCCTCTACAGGTATGCAACCCATTATCCTGCTTGGTCATATGGATACTGTGGATGGCTATATTCCAGTAAGTCTGCAGGATGGGGTGCTGTATGGCCGGGGTGCAGTAGATGCGAAGGGGGCGTTAGCAGCTTTTCTCTGTGCTACTGCCCGGCTTGTGTGCAACATACCGCCGGACGCCTTGCAGCATCCGATTGTGGTGATTGGAGCTGTCGAAGAGGAGGCTGCCACATCACGCGGCGCGCGTGCTGTCGTGGGACGTTACCAACCAGTAGCCTGCGTCATCGGAGAGCCTGGCGGAAGTTCAGCCGTGACGATTGGCTACAAGGGCAGATTGCTGGTGGACTACCGTGTAACACGTCCAATACATCATAGCGCTGGTCCACTGCAAAACAGCAGTGAAGTGGCCACCGCCTTCTGGTCTCGAGCACGTCAACATGCCGGTGACTGGAATCAGCAGCATGCGGGCAATTCCGCGTTTGCTGCGCTCATGCCTTCGCTGCGCAGCATTAACAGCAATCATGATGGGTTGGAAGAACAGACACGGCTCTGCATCGGCTACCGCCTGCCGCCCGGCTATGACACCGGCAGTTTATGCAGCCAGTTGGAGTGCTGGGCCTACGAGGATGAAGCACAACTCAGCTTCACCGGCGTAGAGGATGCCTTCCAGACGACGCGCATTACACCCCTGGCACGAGCCTTCATCAAGGCTATTGGGGCTACCGGAGGGAAAGCGTTTTTCAAGCGGAAAACAGGTACGTCGGATATGAATGTTGTAGGGCCTGTGTGGGGACAGAACATCGCTGCGTATGGTCCTGGTGATTCACGCCTCGATCACACACCTCAGGAGCATATACATATCGCCGAGTACATTCATGCCATCGATGTGCTCGAATTGGTACTGCGAGAACTTGCACTGCAAGGGGGAGTGACGGAATGAGCTCAGGGCATTACCTACCCCCCAGGCAGGGTCCCTATCCCCCAGACAGGATTCCGCAAGGGTGGTACATGGCACCCGCAAGGGGTGCCACTACTATACTCGATTCGACGCTGCGCGAAGGTGAGCAGTTTGCCGGAGCCTTCTTTAGCCTGGAGCAGCAACTGGCGATAGCACGCTTGCTGGATGTCACCGGCATAACCTTCATCGAGGCTCCTTCACCTATCGCTTCGCCAGAGACACGACGCACAGTACATGCGCTGTGTGAACTTGGTTTACGCGCAAAGATTGTGGCACATGTGCGTTGTGCCGTGGCAGACGTACAGGCCGCGCTGGAAACTCCCGTCTCCGGGCTAAATCTTTTCTATGGGACCTCGGCCGAGTTACGCACATTCAGTCATGGCCGGCGCATCGATCAGATACTCGATGATGCCGTACCACTGATCCGGCGCATCCGGTCCGCCGGACGCTACGTGCGCTTCTCTGCCGAGGATGCGTTCCGCAGTGACCTGGTCGACCTGTTGACAGTCTTTGATGCCGTCGTTGATGCAGGTGTTCAGCGCATAGGCTTGCCAGACACTACTGGCATCGCCACACCTCGCCAGGTTGAAGAGCTTGTACGGCTCTGCTCTCAACGCTATCCACACGCCGGTATTGAGTTTCACGGTCACAATGACACCGGGTGTGCCATTGCCAATACGGTAGCAGCACTGGAAGCCGGGGCAGACTGTCTCGACGTTACGGTGTTGGGTATTGGTGAGCGCAATGGTATAGCCTCGCTGAGCGGTTTGATCGCACAGCTTTACCTGCATCACCCGGAGCTACTGGCAGCGTACGATCTCACACAACTGGCGCCACTTGATCATTTTGTGGCAGCATGCCTCAACCTAACTATCCCCTTTAATATGCCAATAACCGCTCCTGGGGCCTTTACGCATAGGGCCGGCGTGCATACCAAGGCCGTGCTGCGCAACCCCCGCTCCTATGAAGTGCTCGACCCGGGCGATTTTGGGCTGATGCGCCATATCGACATTGGTTCGCGCTTTACAGGACGCTACGCCGTCGGACAGCGGGCCGCAACTTTAGGACTCCATCTCAGCGACGACGAAGTTTATGATCTTACCCAGGCTCTTAAAGAGCGAGCCGAACAAGGTTCGCTGAGCCAGGAAGAAGTCGATGCATTTATGCATACCTGGTATGAAGAGAAAGGAAATCTTACATGGGAACGCTAACCGAAGAAATCTTTAGCTACAAGCTGGGCCGCAGCGTGGAGCAAGGCGAGACAGTTGTGGTAGATGTTGACCGCGTGATGAGTCACGATACCACGACCCCGCTGGCAATCCAGGCCTTTCGCAAGTTGACTTCACAAAACGGTGGGCATGTCTTTGATGCGCGGCGGTCGCATATTGTGTTCGACCACATTGTGCCCGCGGCGACGATTGCGGCGGCAACCCTGCAGCGCGATATCCGCGCCTTCGCACAGGAGCAGGACATCAGCATTTTGCAGGAAGGCATCTGCCACCAGGTAATGCCAGAGCGTGGTTATGTTACCCCTGGCGACATCATCGTTGGAGCCGACAGCCATACCTGTACCTATGGTGCGCTCGGGGCGTTCGCGACAGGTATGGGTTCCACTGATATCGGGGTTGCCTATGCGACAGGGCGTGCCTGGTTTCGCGTCCCACAAACGATTAACATTCGCATAATGGGAACGCTTCCCTTTGGGGTGTATACCAAGGATGTGACCTTTGAGATGGTGCGCAGGTCAGGTGTTGATGGCGCCAACTATCGCGCCATCGAGTACACGGGAGACCTGGTTGAGCGGATGCAGGTGAGTGAGCGCTACACGCTCTGCAACATGGCGATTGAAATGGGCGGCAAGGCGGGACTCGTTGCCCCCGATGCAACCACCCGGGCGTGGCTGCGTGGTCGCACTGCCCGCGATTATCCCATACTTGCACCACACAGGCCACGCTATGAGCGTGTGATGGAGATCGATGCAGCGCGACTGCAGCCGCTGATTGCCTGTCCACCGGATGTCAACAACGTCGTTGCGGTTGAGGAAGTCGAACACGTGCAGATCGACCAGGTGTTTCTCGGTACCTGTACCAATGGACGCCTCGATGATCTCGCTATCGCGGCGAACATTATGCACGGCAAGACTATTCATCCCCAAACACGCATGGTGGTTGTCCCTGCCTCTCGCGAGATCTACCTCGAGGCAATGCGCCTGGGTTACCTGGAAATCTTTGTGCAGGCTGGTGCTTCGGTAGGCACGCCTGGCTGCGGACCATGCATCGGGCGGCATTATGGTGTACTGGCTCCTGGTGAGCGCGCATTGACAACGATGAACCGCAACTTTACAGGGCGCATGGGTGATCCTACCGCCGAAATCTACCTGGGCAGCCCGGCCACCATCGCCGCTTCTGCTCTGACCGGACACATCACAGATCCACGCGATTACCTGTAGGGGACGATTATGGAGATGAACGCATTACTTTGGGGTTTGTCCCACCCGTAGGGGCAGATAATGAGGTTTCACAACCAACACCGGTCATACCCGCCAGTCACTGCTGCCCTGGCTTGTCACCCTTCGCTTTCGCTCAGGGTGACAGAAGGCAGGACATGCGATTGGGGAGAAGTGCCGATCCTGGTCGTGAAAGTTCATAATCGCGGGACCGCGATAAATCGGGGACCTACGCCCATCGGTATGCCGCATTATTCTGTTAAGCTGCATTATCGCGCCTGCTGAAAGACGCTTGACGAAAGAAAGGAACAAACGATTATGGGTCGTATATGGATGCTTGGCGACAATGTGAACACTGATGTCATCATTCCTGGGCGCTACAATGTGACCACAGACCGCGCACAATTGGCGCGTTACTGCCTCTGCGAAGTGCTGCCAGAGTTTTCTCAGCAGGTCCAGACAGGAGATGTGGTGATGGCCGGTCACAACTTTGGTTGTGGCTCATCACGCGAACATGCTCCCGCTGCTCTCCTGGCATGTGGTATACGGGCAGTTATCGCTCGCAGCTTTGCGCGCATTTTTTATCGAAATGCCGTTAATATTGGCCTGCCCGTTCTGGTCTGCGAAGATGCGGTGTCAGCCAGTACAGACGGACAGCAGATAGAAGTAGACCTGGCGAGCGGTATCATTCGCAATGCGACCACCGGGCAGGCATTTCAGGCTGAGCCATTGAATCCCTTTGTGGCGCGTATTGTGGCAGCGGGCGGCATCATCGAATACATCCGCCAGGAGGGGACGCTGCATTGAGGCAAGACGAAAGGAGAACGACACCAACGGTGTGTGTGATCGCAGGAGACGATGCAGCTCCCGAAGTGATGCGACCGGCGGTGGAGATACTGCGCTCGTTGGCTCCAGACATTCGCTTTGTAGAAGCATTCAGCGGACGCGATGCAGTAGAACGCTACGGGGAAGCATTCCCTGATGAGACGCGGGAGGCGATAGATGCCGCAGATTGTACTCTTTTTGGAGCAAGTGGTGGTCCAAGCAGGCCTATCTTGTGGTATCTGCGTTGGGGCAAACAGACCTGTGTCAATATTCGACCTGTGCGCTGGTTTCCTGGCTATCGCAGCCCCATGCTGCATCCCGAGCGCATCGATTTCGTCATCGTACGTGACAACCTGGAAGGTATCTATCCACCACGCGAGGGCGACGTCGCAGAGCTAGGCGCCCTGCCCAGTAGTAGCTTCTGGTGGCAGGCTCCCCCGCTGGGGAAGGAGGGTGCCTACGCCGTGCGCGTCTGTACCGACGAGCAAATGCGTCGTGTGGCGTTTGCTGCCTGCGAACTGGCGTTACGTCGCCAGGCGGCTGGCTATCCAGGGCGTGTAACCTTCAGTGCCAAGTACTCGATATTGCCCCGCACGGATGGGCGCTTCCGCGCGCTTGTATCCGAGATGGTTTGCACCTATCCCGCTTTGAGTTACCAGGAATTTCTTATCGATGACCTGGCACGGCGTATGATTGCCGCACCAGAAACCCTTGATGTGGTAGTACTCTCAAATGAGCATGGCGATATACTCGCCGATGTCGCCAGCGGGAGTATTGGCGGCCCTGGTCTCTCTCCAAGTGCCTGCTATGGTGAACCCCACGATAAATCGGGGGCGTACGCCTACTTCGAGCCGGTACATGGTTCTGCACCCGACCTGGCTGGCAAAGGGATCATCAACCCCACTGCCATGCTGCTCTCGGGCGCAATGATGCTCGAATATCTTGGATATGTTGAACAGGCAGGAGCTCTGGAGGCCGCGATAGAGCAAACATACCGGGAAGGAAAGACTTTGACTATCGACCAGGGAGGAGTCGCCACTACACTGGAATTTGTAGAAGCGGTCAAACGTTCATTGACATTTCGCTAATCTGCTGCTATCCTTTAGAACATACAGGTTTATAAAGACTGACCCGCGTTGAACGAACATAGTATGAGAATGGCAGCCAACAGCGATCCGGAGTAGAGTGGAAGTCCGGAACGGACGCGCCTTCTCAGAACGCCTTCGTGAGCGGCTGGCCGAAGAAAGCCTGAGCCGGGTCCAAGGACAGGCAAGTAGGAACAGGTGGGTGGTTCCCACGCAGCGCAATAACCAGTAAAAAGTGGCCTTTCCAGCTCAACTACAGCGTAGTAGTATCAGGCGTCGCCAGCGTTGGCTTCTCGCATGAGATAGAAAGAAAGGCAATCAGGGTGGCACCACGGGAGTAAACGTATAACTCTCGTCCCTTCAATGTTTGGGAAGGGGCGAGGGTTTTTTGTTGCCCAGCTCCTTCCATAGTTCCATTTCGTTGAAGGAGTTACACAATGGCAACCAAAAGCTCAACAAACACGACCCAGACCGTGACCGCCAGCAACGGTCACAGCAGCGCACTCGACCTCGCGCTGCACAAAATCACCTCCGTTGACGTGCCACAGGGCAAACACATCACCCTGGCCTATTCAGGCGGGCTCGACTCGACGCTCTGCGTCAAGCTCTCCCAGTTGAAGTATCACGCGCGGCAACTCACGGCCATTACCGTCGATGTCGGACAAGGTGAGGCAGAGATACGGGAGAGCACCGAAAGAGCAGTGAAGCTTGGCATCAAGCCACTGGTCATCGATGCAAAGCAGGAGTTTACCCAGGAGTGGCTCACGAAGGCAATCCAGGCAAACTCCGATTACAACGGCTATCCTGTCTCCACCTCTATGACGCGCCAGCTTATCGCCGCTCACGTCGCACAGAAGGCCCTCGAGCTTGGCTGTGACGCTCTGATGGAGGGCTCGACCGGCAAGGGCAACGACCAGTATCGCATGCACAACGTTTTCAGTCTCTTTGCACCTGGAACACCCATCTTCGTTCCCGTACGCGATTTCGATCTCACGCGCAGCGAGGAGCAGTTGTTGATGGAGTATTACGGCGTGCCAGTCGAGGAAGTAATCGCCGGTGGCGACGATAAGACGATGTGGTGCCGCTCGATCGCCAGCGGCGGTATTGACCTGACCACGGAACTGCCGGACTCGATCTGGATGTGGTTGACGCCTCCGGCTAAAGCTCCTGATAAACCCACTACTATTACACTGAGCTGGCAAAACGGCCTGCCCGTGGCTCTGAACGGGTCATTGTTACCGCTCGACCAGATTATCGAGCAGTTGAACATCACAGGCGGGGCCAACGGCATCGGCAAAATTGACATCTTCGAGGACGGCATCATGGGCCTGAAGTCGCGCGAGATATACGAAGCGCCGGCCGCGAGCATTCTGCTGAAAGTGCACCACGACCTGGAGCAGTTCTGCCTGACGAAAGATGAGATCCAGTTAAAGCGCCAGCTTGACGCGCAATGGGGTAGGCTTGTTTACCACGGGGAGTGGTTCCACCCGTTGAAAGAGGCCATCGATGCCTTCATAGCCAGCACGCAGAAGGTTGTGAACGGCGAATACACCGTCGAACTTTACAAGGGCAACATCGATATTCGCTCACGCGCCTCAACGAGTGGTCTCTTTTTCTCTGATGTACGTTCGATCAAGAGCGCGAGCTTCAATCAGAAGGAATGCGCTCCGGCGGCACGCCTGCGCGGCCTGCCTTATGAGCTTATCGCCCGGCGTAACAAAGTGGCAGCCAATGCTGGCAAAGGAAACGAGCATGACTAAGCTCTGGCAGAAAGGCTATCGCCTGCATGAGCAGGTGGAACGCTTCGAGGCCGCGCAAAATAGTGAACTGGATGTGCGTCTCATTCGCCAGGATGTGTGGGGGTCACTCGCGCATGTCGCCATGCTGGAGAAGATCGGCGTCCTGGCGGAGCCAGAGCACAGGGTTCTGAAGGAGGCCCTGTGCAGCATCTTACAGATGGAGGCAGCCCACGAGTTCAGCATCACACTTGCCGACGAGGACGTGCACACGCGTATCGAGAACTACCTGGTAGAGGCAGCAGGTGCAGCGGGCAAAAAGATTCACATGGCGCGCTCACGCAATGACCAGGTGCTGGTAGACCTGCGCCTGTACGGCAAGGAGCAACTGCATCACGTGGCTGCCAGGCTGTGCGACCTCTGCGCGGCATTGCTGGAACTGGCCGGCACGCATACCGACACGCCTATGCCAGGCTATACGCATATGCAGCGTGCGATGCTCTCATCGGTGGGGCTGTGGGCTGCCAGCTTCGCCGAGGCGCTGCTCGATGACGAGCAACTGCTCTCGGCGGCATACGTGCTCAACGATCAATCGCCCCTGGGATCGGCCGCGGGTTATGGCGTACCCATCAAAATCGACCGGCAATATTGTGCAGATCTGCTGGGTTTCTCACGCGTGCAGAACAATGTCATCTACGCGCAGAACAGCCGCGGCAAGATCGAGGCAGCTATCGTGCAGGCGCTGGCCCAGATGATGCTCGATTTGAGTAAGCTGGCGCAGGATATCCTGCTCTTTTCGACGGTCGAATACGGCTTCTTCCAGCTGCCGCAGGAACTCTGCACCGGCAGCAGCATTATGCCCCAGAAGCGCAACCTGGGAGTGATGGAACTGGTGCGGGCACGAGCGCAGACGGTGCTGGCGCTGCAACAGCAGATACTGGGCATTGTGAGTGGTCTGCCTTCGGGCTACAACATGGACTACCAGGAAACAAAGCGGCCCTTTATGGAGGCGCTGGATATCGTACAGGAGAGCCTGGAGATCTGCACGCTGGTAGTTAGTTCACTGGATGTCAACACAGAGCGGCTCACCGCTGCCTGCACTTTCGAACTCTTCGCGGCCGATCGCGCCTATGAAATCGCATCAGCCGCGAAGCTGCCTTTCCGCGATGCCTATCGCATCGTCGCAGCCGAGGTGACGGCGCGATTGGATCGAAATCTTCCTTTGCCAGCAGAGAGCCAGGAGCAGCTTATCGAGCGGTTGGCCGCGCGCAGTCATCTTGGCGGCGCCGGCAACCCGGGGCTGACGCAGCTGCACCGGCAGATCGAGGAGGTAGAGGCAGCATGGAAGAAACGCGAAGAGACGTTTACAGCGGCGATAGCAACGCTGGTGGGAACGAGCAATAATAGACCGACAGGGAAGGAGTGACAGTATGCCAGCGGTTGTTCTTGCGTATTCGGGCGGCTTAGATACTTCAGTCGCCATTCACTGGATCAAGGAAAAATATAACCTGGATGTAATTACGCTGACGGTGGATGCCGGCAACGAGCGAGACCTGGCGGCCATTGCTGCTCGCGCCAGGCAGATCGGCGCTGTCAAGGCGTTGGTCGTCGATGGACGGACCGACTTTGTGCGTTACTTTGTCTGGCCTGCATTACAGGCCGGGGCAATCTACGAGGGTCAGTACCCCCTGGCGACGGCGCTGGCCAGGCCATTGATCGCGCACCAGCTTGTCGAGACAGCGCGCGCAGAGGGAGCCGTGGCGGTGGCCCACGGCTGCACAGGCAAAGGCAACGACCAGGTTCGCTTCGATGTCTCAATCAACACCCTGGCGCCCGCATTGAAAATCATTGCTCCCGTGCGGGAGTGGAGTATGACACGCGACAACGAAATCGCTTACGCGGCCGAGCATGGTATTCCCATCCAGGTGACTAACACCAGCCCGTACTCGGTCGATCAGAACCTGTGGGGAAGGAGTATCGAGTGCGGCATCCTGGAAGATCCCTGGGCGGAGCCGCCCGAGGAGGTTTACGCGTGGACGGCGAACCCCGATGTCTACGAGCAGCCGGGCGGTCCCGCTAAACCCGAACCGACCTACCTGGAGATCACCTTCCAGCATGGTATCCCTGTCGCTTTGGATGGCGAGGATAGCGATGGTGTGGCCCTGATCGAAACGCTGAATAAATTGGCAGGGATGCATGGCATTGGGCGCATCGATCACATCGAGAATCGCCTGGTGGGCATCAAATCGCGCGAAGTGTACGAGGCCCCTGCTGCTGTTGTACTGCACGCGGCACATCGCGCGTTGGAGAGTTTGACGCTGAGCCGCGACCAGTCTCGCTTCAAGGAAGTGGTGGCGGCCGAGTACGCGCGCCTCATCTACAACGGCCAGTGGTACAGCGCGCTGCACCAGGACCTGGCGGCATATGTGCAGAGTACGCAGCGTTTCGCCAGCGGAACCGTGCGTATGAAGCTAGCGCATGGGCATTGCACCATCGTTGGGCGTAAATCGGAGCACTCGCTCTATGATCATGACCTGGCAACGTATGATAGCGGCGATCAATTCGACCATAACGCCGCGCTTGGCTTCATCAAGTTGTGGGGGCTGCCGCTCACCACGCAGGCACAGGCACAGCTTCTGCCTGCGGCCGGAGTGGGAGGTAATTTGCTGCAAGGCGTTGGCAGCGGGGAATAGAAAGGTGGCTGGCTATGGCAACAACATTTTCGCCAGGGGGCGAGGTCATCAACGATCACCAGCTGATTGCGCAGGTACTACGCGAAGCCTTTCCCTATATTGACTTTTTGAAAGGGAAGACGCTCGTGATAAAATTGGGGGGAAGCACACTCGAGCACCAGAGGGTTGTCCTGGAGGATATTACCTGGCTGCGAGCGCTGGGCGCATCACCTGTGCTGGTACATGGCGGCGGGCCCTACATCAATGCATGGCTGGAGAAACTGCAAGTCCCGTCGCATTTCGAGAATGGTTTGCGTGTCACCGATGCACAGACGCTGGATATCGTGCGTATGGTGCTGCTCGGCCAGGTCAATCAGGACCTGGTACTGATGGTCTCGCAGATGGGAGGCAAGGCAATAGGTTTATGTGGTACCGACGGCAACCTGGTACACGCACGCATCGCCGACAAAGACCTGGGCCTGGTGGGGGAAATCGAGTCGGTTGATCCCACTCTCGTGCAGACGTTGATCGACCAGGAATACATTCCGGTGATTGCACCGCTGGGCCAGGGGCCGGGCGGGTCCTGCCTGAACATCAACGCAGACCTGGTAGCAGCACACCTGGCAGGAGCGCTGCACGCCGAGAAACTCATCTTCCTGAGCAATGTCAACGGCATCTGCGACGCGCACGGCACTTTGATTTCTGAAATCAGCGAGCCGGAGGCGAAGCAACTGATAGCGGATGGCATTATCAGCGGCGGCATGATTCCCAAGGTTGCTGCCTGCCTGGATGCCCTGGTTACTGTGCCGCGCGTGCACATCGTAGATGGAAGGGAGCCGCACGTGTTGTTACGCGAACTGTTCACCGACCAGGGCGCCGGTACGATGATCGTGCGAAATGCATAACCTGTGGAGCATGGAACCAGCAGGGTTCATGGCACAAGGAGGGCATGGCACCCGCAAGGGGAACGTGGCGGGGCATGGCACAAGGAGGGCATGGCACCCGCAAGGGATGCCACTACCATGCTACGGGCTTGCCAGGTCGCGTTTCATGGTAGGGGCGGGGCTTGCCCCCGCCCTGAGGACGGCGCAAGGGTCTCCTTGGGGCGAGCGGCTCTGCATTCATTTTTCTGATTGAGGTATGTATGAAAAAGCGCATTGAGCGACTGCGCGGCATGCATGATCTTTTACCGGAGGGCTACTGGCAGCAGCGCCAGGTAATTGATCGTCTGAATACATTCCTGGCGAGGGCAGGGTATGACGCGATTGACGCTCCCGTATTGGAGCAGAGCGATCTCTTTCTGAGCAGCTTTGGTCAGGAGCTGTGGCAAAACCTCTATACCTTTCGCCTGCACCATCGCGATCTCTGCCTGCGCCCGGAATACACTGCGTCTATCTGCCGCCTCTATCTCGACCACTACCAGCGGCATACGTTGCCATTGCGCTTCCAGTACGCGGGACCGGTTTTCCGCTATGAAGCGCCCGGTCGCGGTCGCTATCGCCAGCACACCCAGCTTGGCATTGAGCTATTTGGAGGTCACGCGCTTGCCGCCGATGCTGAAATGGTGCAATTAGCATGCGATGCACTTCACGAGCTGCGCATTTCCACGTACCGCTTAGAATTGGGGCACATAGGAGTCGCCAGTGGATTTATCAATCGCCTGCACCTTGATGATCACGCGGCCCGCCTGCTACTCAGCCTGATGGAACAGATCAGTCGCTCTACCGAAGGTGAGCGAGCAGCGCAGGCTCGCCTTGAAGCTTTGTATCCCGCAAACGAGGCAAGTGGGGATGCCAGGAACTACAACGCCAGCGGTACGATTTCAGAATTGGAGGCGCGTTTCATAGCGCCGTTGTTGAGTGGCATCAGTATTAGCTTCGGCGACGACGACGCGCGCCAGGAAGTCGTTGAGCGCTTCCTGTGGAAGATGGAGCGCAGCGAACAACGCCGGCAAATATTACACGCCCTCGAGTTCTTGCGCGAGCTGCATGCCGTGTCGGGTTCTCCGCCCGAGGTTTTTGCGGCTTTACGGGGTATTTTAGAACGCTACGAGCTTGATCCCCAGCCATTGACGGAGTTGGAGCAACTGGTTACGATTGTTGAACGGAACGGCACACCCAGGGAGCAGATCATAGTCGACCTCGCGCTTGGGCGCGGCGTAAGCTACTACACAGGCCTGGTCTTCGAGATCCATGCTCAAGACGAGGATGGTTTCGATATGCAGCTCTGTGGAGGAGGCCGCTACGACAGGCTCATGCGTGCCGTTGGCAGTCCACGTGACGTCAAGGCCTGTGGGTTTGCCTTCGGTATAGAGCGCCTCCTCCCGCTCACTCCCAAAGATGATCTTTCTATGAAGGCAGTTACGCAAGCGCTCGTTATCCCCGTAAGCATACAAAACATAGCATACGCCTTGCAGGTAGCCCATTCTGTTCGCGCCAGGGGAGTGCGAACAGAGGTAGACGTGACCGGGCATGGCATCGGAACAGGGTTGAAGCTGGCTGCGAAGAACCGGATTCGACTGGCGCTCATTGCTGGCGATGATGAGCAGCGGGACAATGTCGTTACTCTGAGGAACCTGGACACGGGAGAAGAACAAGTGCTGGATATTGCCGGGGTTCTTGGTGCGATCGACGAATTGCAGGTTGAGCAGGAGCTTCAACAACTGTAGGAATAAATAAGGAGATCAGTAGATTGACAGAAATCAAACTCCTCTGCTATGATTGTGGAAACTCAGTTATTCGTGAGGAGGTTGGTATGGCGGCCCAATCCTGTTTCCCATCCAGGAAGTTTTCTTGTACCCACCCGGTTGATACGAAAGGACCAGACGTGAGCATTCATCAACGTCAGCATGTCGGTGTCCTTCTTCCATCCATAGGAACCCTTCTCTTCCCTGGTTAGACAATCTAAAGGCCTGCCTATTTCGTGTAACAGTGCCAGGTAAACGCTGTTCCTTATTACAGGATTTCTCTCTCCCCCCCAAAATCTCTGCCAAAAGCTGCGTAACTTGCACGGTTTCTATGTTACATTGCCCATAGTGATGAATGGAGGTCAAGGATGAGAGCACCTGAGGATCGTCTGGAGCGTATAGGGCAGATAGAACGAAAACTGGTTCAGCACATTAAGGGATGGACGACTGGTGAGCTCGCAAGTGAGTTTGGCGTCGATCCAGGCACCATACGTCGCGACTTGTCCCTTCTCGAGACAATGGGGACCGGGCTCATCAAACAGGGGAGGCGCTATATCCTCGACCACCGTCGATCGCTGCACAATGTGAAGCTCTCGATGAACGAACTACTGGCGATCTACCTGGCCGTGCGGTTGCTCTCCCGTCATAGCGATGAGCACAATCCGCATGTGGTCGGAGCCTTAGAGAAACTGGCCGATGCCCTTCAAACGAAATCGCCGCTCATCGCCCGGCACATCGAGCAGGCTGCGACGGCAGTACGTTCCAGGCACACCCGCAGGGAGTATGTGGAGGCATTGGAGATCCTGACACAAGGCTGGGCAGAAGGGAAAAAAGTGCGGACGAGACGACCGAGCGTACCTTTGCTCCCTACTTCATTGAGCCTTCTGGAATCGGCTACGCATGTTATGCTATTGGCTACGATGAGATGCGCAACGCCATACGCACCTTCAAGGTCGAACGTGTCTATGAAGCGCGGCTGACCGATGAGCCTTTTACAATACCAGAGAGCTTCGATCCGCAGCGTCTCTTGGCATCCGCGTGGGGAGTGATCTGGCGCGACGAAGGTGAGATTGAAGTGACGCTCCGCTTTGCGCCTTCTGTTGTGCGACGTGTCAAGGAGAGCACCTGGCACCATAGCCAGCGTATCGAGGACTTGCCAGATGGTTCTTGTCTCTTCACGGTGATGATTGGTAGCACGCAGGAGGTCAAGCCGTGGATCAGAGGCTGGGGTGCAGCAGTAGAGGTCTTGTCGCCGCAGGAGTTTCGTGAGGAGATGATTGAGGAAGTAAGGGAGATGGCAAGGGTGTATAGGATAGTGTAGCGGTTCAAATAATGGACCACTACCCGACTCCATAAAGTATCCTCAGCGGATCGAGCAGATGAATTTGAGCTCAGGCATCAAGCACGAGCCACCACTTTCAGTACGCTCAGGGTGCGTCGTACTCAATATTATAATCCTGAAGCAAGAGGGATACAAGACGGGGTCACTCAAAAGGAGCATCTAGATTCACTAATGATTATGTCTATCCCCTTCGATCGCAAATTTGGCGTCGGCAATGCCAAATACAATTGCTCTCCAAATTCGGAACACTATAATATATACACAGTTTATCCCTTGTGTCTTGTACTTGAAAGACAAAATTTCTCGTTGTAAGATGAATGCATGAGGAAAACCTCACATTCATAAAACGAGGAGAGCAAAATGCCAAACTTACCAAATGACCCGAAAAGCGTTTCTACAAGAGTAAGAGTCCCAACGGTTGTTGCCAGAGCAATAGACGATGAGCACCTTGCTGTACGGTTTGCACAAGTGGGAGATCGAAACCGCTTCAACCTTATACTTCAGCGATTTCGATTTGATTTCGTGCTAGCTGAATGTCAGGAACTGGAACGCTTGACATGGTGGATTATTGGCTCAAGCCAACGTAGTGAGCTTGTAGAGTTTTGTAGGCGTAATGGCATGAGGTTAGTAGAAAAACGTTAAGGAGCAATGTTAATGTTGGATGAACTGCGCACCTCATTCTGTCAGTTGTTTGGCGCAGAGAAGGCTTACGACTTTCAGGTAGAAGTTGCCCAACATCTCCTCTTCGAGCGAAAAAGTGTCATCCTCCAAGCTCCTACCGGCAGCGGGAAGACCTGGACTGCACTCTTCCCCTTCCTTCATGCCTGGCAGACTAATCAGGTCTTCCCACACAAGTGCCTCTATGCAGTACCACTGCGTGTACTGACAGAGCAGTTCAAGGATGTCGCGGAACGAGTAGTAGCTACCTGGCCAAATGAGACGAAACCTTCCATCCGCCTGCAAACAGGGGAGCAACAAGGCGATCCAATGTTCGAGGGTGATCTCATTTTCACGACCATTGACCAGGTGTTAAGTAGTGCGCTGAGCATCCCCTACTCGCTCAGTGGTCGCCAAGCTAATATGAATGCTGGGGCAGTGTTCTCTTCTTTTCTAGTATGCGACGAACTGCACCTGTTCCCCATCGATGAACAGAACGCCCGAGGGGCACTCGCTACACTCATTGAACTGCTGCGCACCCTTGGAGATGCCTTCCCTTTCCTTCTGATGACAGCGACTCTCTCAGACCAAATGCTCAGGGTATTAGAACGTGAACTTAAAGTTGCACGGGTAGTGGTCAATGAAGCTGAGCTATCCCAGATCGAGTCGCAGCAGAAAATACGTCGTTACCACGTTGTTCCTGACCCGTTGAGTGCTCAAGCTGTCCTTGCACAGCATCGTACCCGTTCTATAGCAATCTGTAACCAGGTTGAACGGGCTATAGACCTGTATGATGCGCTTTGCCGAGAGGTAGAGGCAGATCCCTTGCGCCGGGGAAAGACGGAGGTACAGCTTCTCCATTCTCGGTTTATTAAGCAGCATCGAGAACAGAAGGAAACAGCGATTCGGCAGCAGTTCAAGAAATACAGCGCAGAACAAGGTAGCGGACAGCGTATCTCCAGTCTCATTATTGTCGCGACACAGGCGATCGAGGTGGGTTTGGATATTACCTGTGAACAGTTGCACACGGAACTCGCACCTGCGAATGCGATTATTCAACGGGCCGGGCGTTGCGCTCGGTATAAGAATGAGGAAGGGGACGTACATATCTACCGCCTCCCTGACGATACAAAACAGCCGTATCTTCCTTACGATACGGCTCGTTGTGACAACACCTGGGAAGTGTTTAGCCGGAGCCAATACAACGGACAACCACTATCATTTAGCGATGAGCAACTAATTGTTTCTGCTGTTCATAATCCCACTGATGAGAAGCTCATCACAAAGATATTACAAGAAAGCTACGGGCGTTGGGAGGATATGAATGCCGCCATGTTCCGTGGAGAGAGAGGGGGTCGAGCACGCCTGATCCGCAAAGTAGATTCCCGCATGCTGCTGGTTCACGACAATCCTCCACAGATACTTAACCCATACGCGTGGCGTGGCTTCTCACTGTTCCAAGGAACCCTGCGTGGATGGATCATAGAGTTGCGCGAGAAGGATGGGTTTAGACCTTGGATGATCCAGTTCCCTGTTGAAATTGAAGCTGACCCTGCCCCAGATAAAGATGATCCCTTGAAAGATGTAAAGCGGATGATCGAGTATCACTGGGAACGAGTTACTCACGAAGAGATGATTGACCTCTCGCCCGTGTTTGTCGTACATCCAAGTCTGGTAGCATACGATGAGGAACGTGGATTTCGGCTCAAACCCGCAGAACAAGCTCTAGACATTGCTGCATTGGCGCAGGAGCCACCCGAGAGCGTAGCAAGGCAATATGAGACACGCTATGCTCTGGAGAACTACACAGAACACATTGAAAAAATGCTCTCGGTTTATCAGCAGCGAAGTACGCTAGCAACGCAATTAACGTTGGTTGCACAGCGTCTCGCATCCAATCCAGATTATGGTGTAACTATCGAACAGATTAAGCGTGCTGTGCTCCTGGCCATTGCGCTGCACGACGTTGGCAAGCTCCAGGTGGAGTGGCAGAAGTGGTCGCATGCCTATCAGCAAGCCATTCATGAGCCACAGCCTGAGCACAAGATGATTGTCCATACCCACTTCATGCCACGGCAGCAGCCACTCCACAAACAGGCTGAAGAGGAATTACGACAGCAAAAGCGCCCTCCGCATGCAGCGGAGGGCGCCTGGGCATCCTGGCCGATTATTGTGGAAGCGCTTGATGGGGACGAGTGGCTCAGCCAGGCCGTCTTTACTGCGATCACCCGGCATCACTCTTCATTTGCATCGACGATTGAGAAGTACATTCTACATGAGCATGCCCAGGAAGCGATCGGAGAGGCACTCACCAGGATTGGTCTTCCCAGGCAACTCTCGACGCGTACTACCATGCAAGAGCGCCTATTTGTGAAAGAAGGGGCTCTGGATGGGAAGCTTCTCGACAGTGGCGATATCCAACAATGGCTGATCTATACATTGGTTGTACGAGCGTTACGACTGTGTGATGGAAAATCGTTGGAGGGGCTATAACATGTACCAGAATACCTACTACGTACCTAAGCAAACAGGCACGCTTACTGACGCATTACTCGCCTTTGGCGTGGCAGTCTTGCTGGAACAACTGCTTCAGGCAGGCCACAAAGCGCGGCGCTATAGCCCAGTGCGTATTGAAGATGCAGGGTCGCACTATGTCATCCTCCTACCAGAACCAGTGCAGGAGGAGTGGCTTGAACAGCGAGCACTTCCTCTCGATATGGCCAAGGCTATCAAGCGTAAGAAAGACCTTCCAGAAGGCGTACCGATGATCGATTACAACCTGATCTGGGAGGAGATTCGCCAACAGAATGCCCTCAGAGCAGCACAACGAGCAGCACGTCGCTTAGCTGGGCAACAAGCAATGCAAGACCTACAGGAAAGTTTCCAAGGGCAGCCTCATCGCGATGTGGCACTGCTGATTGGTGATTACCGCATGCAGGTCGAGGGCATCCACAATCAAGCTGTCATCCAGTGGTGCGAAACGGTACAGGCAGGCTATCAGGCTAGGAATCTGAGCACTATCTTGCAGATTTTTGCAACACCCTGGTCAGATCCCGAGGTGGCTGCGGATGAATGGGCCGCCCAGGTAAAGTTGAAGAGCGTCAAGCGCCGATTGACCGTCTCACAAGTTTTCAATCCAAGTATGGGGAAGGGCCAGAACCGAACCAAGATGGATAAACTGCTCATGGAAAATGTTAACTCCTTCTGGCTGCTGGAGTATCTCAAGGCTGTTGGTCTTTTTGTAGCGGCAGCACCACGTGCTTTTACCGACGAAAATATGCGCAAGACCTATGTGCTGGCTCCGTTCAATATCACTCTTGCAGATCACAAAGACATTTTCAAACAGCACTTCGAGCCCACTTTTTATGGTATGAGTATCTCACCGATTAAAGCAGACATACTGGCATCATTACAGTATGCGAGTGCGTATCTTTCCTTCTGTCAAGAGGCACGCAGGGAGGAGCGAGAGATACCACTCAATCCGCGGAAGAGCGTTAAAGGCTTCTACGTCGCTACTTATGTGCTGCTAAGTAAAAATTCTTATACGATGATCAACCTTTCCTTTCTCGGCTTACCACCATGGTTACATCGCATTGAGACGCTTGAAGATGTTGTTGCAGTGCAAGAGGTGATTGATGAGCACGAGAAGCTCATTCGACCGTTAGAAGAGCAGTTTCAAGAAGGAAGCGAACTTCTGAGCGCCTACCGCGACTTCCTTACGGGCAGCCGGATGGACGCTTTCTTCGATTTCTGTGCTGGCTATGGTGAGTACGTGGTTCACACCTTGCTCACAAGCCCACGAGTAAAGCAGTACAGTGTTGCGTCATTGGACGAAATTTTTAGGAGGATTACTATGACAGAACCGGACGGGGCATCTCTTGACCAAGGAATCGGCAGCGAGGATGATCTGACCGAATTTAGCTTTTCATCGGGAGAACATCCAGGTTTTCATCACATTGCCTCTGCCATCAGGTGGAGCACAACTATTCCGCAGCGCCAAAATGCCAACTATAAATCGGGACAACGCGCTGAGAAGCCATTGTATACCGTGCGCTACGGACTCGGACACAACCTACGCCGGAAGGCCAATTCCGCCGACGAGTTTATGGAAGCGTTGACAGAGTTCGTACATGACTACAACGCTGAGACAGACCAGATCTATGAAAATACCAGTGAGGAGCGCAAGCAAGACCCACTCAACTATCCACGTACGCACTACCGTCGGCAGGTCCTAAGGAGCGATCTTGACGATGTGCTAGTCTTAGTCAAGGAGCACGGCCCAACTCTAGTCTGCAAGATGCTTGTTGCCTATGGTTATGCAGCAGTCGGTGGGAAGGGCGGCGAGGGACCAAAGACGGACGAGGGTGATGAAAACGACAGTCGTAGCCAGTACACTGAGGATGAGAAAGAGGGAACAAATTGATGACAGTACAGATACTCCATTCAGTATCAATCTGCGGCCGAGTCATTCTCGACCTCCATGCACTCAACAATGAGGGGAGCGAGGGCAATCAGCTCAACACCCGCCAGGTTTACATTGTGACAGGCAGGGGGCGAAGCCTGCACCCGGCACATGTCAATGCGATTAGTGGTGATATGCTCAAGCATATTCAGGCTGAGCATTTCCGTCGACTAGCCCAACACTACCAACTCCCGCTCTCACAGGGCGCAAGCCTTGGGAATGCGAACCGGATAAACTGGGACTTTGAGAATGTGGCTGACAGGAAGATCAGCAGCAGCGAGAAAGATTACCAGTTGATGGATCGCATCATCAGTACCTGTGCACTGACTGACGTCGCTGGCATCCTGGTCACAGGAGGCAACAAATCTACCCCTCGCAAGTCACTGGTGGAGTTTGGATGGACAGTCGGGGTACCAGAACTGACAAAGACAGAGAGCTATCTCCATACAAAGTATGTCGCAGATAGTGGTCAGGAGAAGAAAGCGAGCGATGGCACCAATCTCGGGCAAAATCTCTTCCATCGCCCGGCCTCATCTGGCGTCTATGCGTTCATGTGTCACATTGAGGTAGCGCGTGTTGGCTATAACGACATCGCCCAGCACTATCCTGTTGGACTAAGTGAAGAAGAGCGCAGTCGCCGCAGTCGCGCACTCTTAGAAAGTGTCCTCTATACCTTCCTGCAACTAGATGGTGCTCACCGCAACACACAGGCCCCACATGTAGCGGACTTTGAAGGGGTGATCGCCACAAGTAGCAGTGTGGTTCCAGCACCAGCATTCAGTCCGTTGCATGATGAGTACCGCATGCATGTTGAACGAATTGCCGCAGCTTTGAAGACGTTGCATCCAGATGCAGTTACTCTGCATGCGTTTGATTCACTGGGATCGTTCACTGAGGTAATGACTGCACTCGTTGCGAATGCCCAGCCGTATCGCCTCCCAGAGTTTAAAACACATGGAACTGCGAAAGAAGGTACGAGGGAACGCTGATGTGGGTTATCGCCGTTTTTCACCAGGTGAGCTTGTTCTCACTCAAAACTTCCGATGCCACCTCGACAGGGGGACATAGTCTGCTCGTACCCACCCCATTTAGCATCAAGATGGCACTCTTGGATGTGGCTTTACGCAAATACGGGGTGAGTGCTGGGTCCGAGCTCTTCCCACTTCTCCGCGATCTTACGATCGCGATGAGTCCACCACAGCAGGTCGTTGTGAATAACTGCTTTGTCCGCATCCACAAACCCCGCCGCCCAAAGGGTGGTCAAGGAGGTGTGAAGAGTGGTCAGGGTGATGAGCAGAGCGCTATAGAGGAAGAGCGAGAGATCGATGATGAGGGCCAGGGGCCATACATTAGGAGTGTAGCCTTTCGTGAGTACATTCAGTATAGTGGACCACTTGGGTTGGCAGCACAAGTTGAGACACAGCAGACTGCAGAACATCTCTCCCCGCTGTTGCTCGAGTTAAACTACTTAGGGAAACGTGGAAGTTTTTTTCAGATTGATGGCCCACCCCTTATACGCGACCATTTGCCCATAAGTCAGGGATACCTGCAGCTTGGTGAAGAGGAGGCCATGTCAAGAGCGGTCTCGCCGGGATATACCCTCCAGGTGCTTGATGACTGGAGTCCCAAGATGACTTTTGACAAGGCGAATATCTACTCTGATGCGCCTATCGCAGTTGGAAAGGATCGTATTCTTCGCCCGGTGCTCCTACCCTATCGTGTAATCCGCTCCAGCCAGGGATTTACTCTCTATCAGCGCACTGATCTGCCCTAGTCTCATAACAGTAGGAGTAACATATGGAAGCATTACCCTCCCTTCCAGCCCACCATCTCCGCGTTTGTGCTAAAGTGATGGAAACTTTGGAAGTGAACAAGCACGTTGGATCTGCACTGCGTGGAGCGTTCTTCGAAGCCCTGTGGGGTCGCTTCTGCGTCAACAAGGAGGCGCTTACTTGCGCGAGCTGCCCACTTGTGCACGCGTGCCCTGTCAGCAGCCTGGTGGCGCCACTGCGCGACGAGGCTCCACGGGGTCGCGACGTGCCTCGTCCCTATGCAATCCGCCCGCCTGTCGATCATGTTCGCACCTTCAAGCCGGGCGATTCGTTCGAGTTTGGCCTGACGCTCTTCGGCTGTCGTCTCGACTTGTTTCCCTATGTAGCGATGGCACTGCAGAAAATGGCTCAATCGGGCATCGGACGCCGCACGCAGGAAAATAACTGGCGGCGCGGCCGCTTTACCGTCGATGAGGTGCAGGTAATCAACCTTCTCTCCGGCGAGTTGAAACTTGTGCAATCCTCGGATAGCAATCGCGTCACCGTTCCAGACCTCCCTACCACCTGGGCCGATGCCGAAGCGTTCGCTGCAAGGCTACCACCTGACCAGCTCACGCTGCGGTTTCTCACACCTTTACGCCTGACCGATCAGAAAAAACTCGTCAAGCGCTCGCTGCTGCGTCCCCTTGTCGAGCGCTTGTTGGAGCGGCATGATTTCCTGGCGCGCGAATATGGCGGCAACATGTTTGAACGCGAAGAACGCGACAGGCTCATTGAAATAGCTGGTAATGTGGAGGTGCTGGAGGATACAACCGCCTGGACTGATGTCAACAGTTATTCCCGCCGCCAGGGGAAATCTACCCCTATTGGCGGCTTGATAGGAGCAATCACCTTCGGCGGTAGTCTCCAGCCATTGCTGCCCCTACTTGCCTGGGGCATGGTCCTGCAGGTGGGCAAGGATACCACGAAAGGCAATGGTATATACGCTATGAGTTAAAGGGAGGTACGGCAGTTTGACCCGTGGGGAAGGGGACTGAAAGAGCTTGCGCGCCTTGCGTGCTGCCCGCTCCAGCTCGGTTGCGGCGTCTCGACCCGTCTAGAGGGTACTGAAAGGAAAGCATGGAACTCATTGTCGAAACGCACGGCGTGCTTGCCTGCAAACACCAGTGGTGCCTGCGGGTCATGCGCGAGAAGGGAAAACTAAAAGCATGGAACTCATTGTCGAAACGCCTGGCGTACTTGTCTGCAAGCACCAGGGACGCCTGCGGGTCATGCGCGACAAGGAAAAGCTGCAAGAGGTCCCCCTTGTCATGCTCGAACAGGTGCTCATCACCTCCAATGGTGTAGCCGTGACCAGCGATGTCGTGCGCGTCTGCAGCGAAAACGGCATCCCTATCCACTTCGTGAGTGGTAACGGCCGCTCTTACGGCACCCTGTACTCATCCGGCCTCACCGGAACAATCCAGACCCGCCGTTCCCAGCTCGAAGCCTATACCGATGAACGTGGCGCTATCCTGGCACGCGCCTTCGTCCGTGGCAAACTCGAAAATCAGGTCAACCTTCTACGGGCCATGGTCAAGAACCGGCGTGAAACCGACCCTGCTTGTTTCGAGGAAGTGCAGCTCATCGTCGGTGAAGTTCGTGATGCCCTCCTGGCAGCCGAGGCGCTTACCGGAAATACCTGCGACGACATCAGGCTGCAGCTTCTGGCAGCGGAAGGACGCGGAGCCGAACGCTACTGGACCGGCGTGCGGCGGCTCCTGCTGGCCGACCTTGATTGGCCTGGACGTCAAACGCAAGGCGCCACCGACCCCCTCAATGCCGCGTTGAACTACGGCTATGGCATCCTCTACGCTAAAGTCGAACGCGCTCTGATCCTGGCCGGGCTTGACCCCTATGGCGGCTTTATCCACACAGATAGGCCGGGCAAACCATCACTCGAACTGGACCTGATAGAGGAGTTCCGCCAGGCCATCGTTGACCGCACCATTCTGGGCCTCGTAAATCGCAAATTCGACGTCTCGCTCGACGAAACTGGTCGCATCGACGAGCCAACGCGCAGACGCCTGGCTGAACACATCAAAAATCGCGTGGACTCCACTGACCGCTACGAAGGCAAGCGCCAGCGGCTCGCCGTCATACTCCAGTCTCAGGCACGCCATATCGCCACCTTTGTACGCCGTGAACGTGAAGGCTACGAGCCGTTTATTGCCGGTTGGTAGTGAGATGCGTTATCTGCTCATCTATGACATCACCGATGACCGGGCGCGCGGCAAAGTTGCCGATTTGTGCCTGGACTACGGTCTGGAGCGAATCCAGTACAGCGCTTTCTGGGGAAACCTCCCACGCACGCTGCAGGAGGAATTGCTGCTCAAGATCAGGCGCGTCTTACAGGGCAATGCTGCCCATGTGCGCCTGATCCCTCTCTGCGAGCGTGACCTGGGGCAAAGCAAACAGCTCGATTTCAAAGAGAAAGGAGGGGCACATGCGGACTGATATCGTAAAGGAGGAAGGCATACTGCTGGAAGTGACCGATCTGAAACAATGGTGTCACTGCCCACGCGTCGTCTTCTACCGGTATTGCCTCCCCCGTATTCGTCCGATCACCGGCAAAATGGAAGAAGGCATCCTACGTCATCGCGAGGAGCAGGAGCGGGAGGAGCGACGCCTGCTGCGCAGTTATGGCCTCACCGGAGGAGAGCGGCATTTCGATGTCGTATTACGCTCACCGGCGCTGGGTCTTTCAGGTCGTCTCGATTTGCTCATTATCACACCTGGGAAAGAGATGCCAGGGGCAGAGGGGATAGTTGTCGAGTACAAGCTGTCCGATCGCAAGCCTGGCCCGCACGTTAAGCTCCAGCTCGCGGCCTATGGGCTACTGGTCGAAACGCTGTGGAACATCCCAGTGCGTCGCGGCTTCCTCTACCAATTGCCATTACGCCGGGCTGAGCCGATCGCTCTCACCACCCGGCTCAAGAACCAGGTAAGAGAAGCAGTTTCCGCGATCCGAGCGATGATCGAGCGTGAAGCGCTCCCATCACCACCAGATCGCCAGGCCATCTGCGTCAGCTGCGAGTTCCGTCGCTTCTGCAATGACGTCCTCTGATGAACCGGCTGTGCCATTGAATTGCACAATAGCCCAAATTTCGCCGCAACAAGAGGCGCTTTCGCAACTCGCCCGTTTCCATACCCTTCGTGAGGTAGCAGTGGAAGAAGCGACTGAGAGGAAATTGGATGAGGCCCCATGAGAAGAGCCTTGAAGGGTATGACCATGCGTCGCAACTCCCCCCCCTTTTTGCGCAAAAAGCGACTTGCGAATGAATGGGCATATTTCGTATACTAGAGTCGATCAATGCATCGCTGACGACCCGCTACAATGACCAGGGAATGGCTTCCATCGCTTTAAACGAAAATAACGAGGATGTTCTTACGCTACGACACCGGCGGTTGCAGCGACTCGACCCGCATGGAGGGTACTGAAAGCCTATGGCACGCCGGTTACTGCTGTCACCAATGGGCGTTGCAGCGACTCGACCCGCATGGAGGGTACTGAAAGAGCTCCTGAACCTACGCGCATGAGAGATTACGCTCCGTTGCAGCGACTCGACCCGCATGGAGGGTACTGAAAGGAAAGGCCTGACGGCTATCCCTGACGGTTCAGGGGCTATCGCGGTTGCAGCGACTCGACCCGCATGGAGGGTACTGAAAGAGCATCCGGATACTATAGCACGCGCGCGGCTCGGGGTTGCAGCGACTCGACCCGCATGGAGGGTACTGAAAGTGTCGTGGCTAGTATACCACGCCATGGCTCCAGAGAGGTTGCAGCGACTCGACCCGCATGGAGGGTACTGAAAGATTCATCTTCACCAACGATATGAGCGCGCCAGAACGCGTTGCAGCGACTCGACCCGCATGGAGGGTACTGAAAGACCTGGGCCTTCTGTTGCTCTCCGGATTTCATTTGGTGGTTGCAGCGACTCGACCCGCATGGAGGGTACTGAAAGAGGCGAAACAAGCGATGGCTTGTGGTCGTGGCGCGCGTGTTGCAGCGACTCGACCCGCATGGAGGGTACTGAAAGGACGGCAGGGTACTGAAAGGGCAAAGTCCAGGCGAGAGCGCGTCTCACTTGACTTGGTTGCAGCGACTCGACCCGCATGGAGGGTACTGAAAGACTCGTGCCGATATCGTGGCCTTCTGCCAGGAGGCATGTTGCAGCGACTCGACCCGCATGGAGGGTACTGAAAGGTTCTTGTATTATATCTTGCAGCAGTCACCCCACACGTTGTTGCAGCGACTCGACCCGCATGGAGGGTACTGAAAGTGGAACCAGAGAGCAGTTACATGAGCGATCCAGAGGAGTTGCAGCGACTCGACCCGCATGGAGGGTACTGAAAGCGTCGTAGGACAGGCCATGCTTGGGGCCTGCACAGAGTTGCAGCGACTCGACCCGCATGGAGGGTACTGAAAGAGCAGCCGGTAATACTGGCGGAAATCAATCTTGTAGGTTGCAGCGACTCGACCCGCATGGAGGGTACTGAAAGTGCGTGAGCCAATCCAGGAAGCCGAGCACCACCGGCGGTTGCAGCGACTCGACCCGCATGGAGGGTACTGAAAGGTATAGGTAAACCAGCTTTTATCGGGCGGTGTGATGCTGTTGCAGCGACTCGACCCGCATGGAGGGTACTGAAAGATTGGCTAGACTACCAAGTGTTGCGTAGTAATACAACGGTTGCAGCGACTCGACCCGCATGGAGGGTACTGATCAATGGCATCGAGTGCGCCGACGTTGCAGCGACTCGACCCGCATGGAGGGTACTGAAAGTACTAAGTCACATCGACTCTGTACCAGGTCTGCTTGGTTGCAGCGACTCGACCCGCATGGAGGGTACTGAAAGTGTTCACTGGTAGCGGTCTATCAGCATAGCCACGTAGGGTTGCAGCGACTCGACCCGCATGGAGGGTACTGAAAGTCGGTGCATTTGTCATCTAGGTGCACTGTTGCCTGGCGTTGCAGCGACTCGACCCGCATGGAGGGTACTGAAAGATGCCAGGGGAAACGTCGTGTTATTCCCATTAGCCAGGGGTTGCAGCGACTCGACCCGCATGGAGGGTACTGAAAGTGGAGTGGTGGCACGACAACCACGAGAAGCTGGTGTTGCAGCGACTCGACCCGCATGGAGGGTACTGAAAGACACCAGTCGAAGGAAGGCCGCATAGAATACCCAATGTTGCAGCGACTCGACCCGCATGGAGGGTACTGAAAGTTTCCCCATCTCCAGATATTAAACGGGTCTCATGTGCAGTTGCAGCGACTCGACCCGCATGGAGGGTACTGAAAGATAAGCCTATCTCAGCCTTCATGTCTGCTCGCTGCCGTTGCAGCGACTCGACCCGCATGGAGGGTACTGAAAGGCAAGGTGAGTGAGCTGCCATTACAGACGCTCTCGTTGCAGCGACTCGACCCGCATGGAGGGTACTGAAAGAAACGTCGATGTTGCGCTTGTGCTCAAGCTTGCCCTTGTTGCAGCGACTCGACCCGCATGGAGGGTACTGAAAGTCTTTTTTAGCATCATCTGCTTCTATACGAGCTTCTGGGTTGCAGCGACTCGACCCGCATGGAGGGTACTGAAAGACGGTCGCAACGAGCTTTTAACCAGTGATTCGCCCGGTGTTGCAGCGACTCGACCCGCATGGAGGGTACTGAAAGCTTTTGTAAAACAACATCCCAGGCTGTCTGGACAACGTGTTGCAGCGACTCGACCCGCATGGAGGGTACTGAAAGCCTATAAGGAGCTGAGAGGATGTTGACACAAACGGGTTGCAGCGACTCGACCCGCATGGAGGGTACTGAAAGAACAGGAATATTTGCATCATATGCTGCGAATGTCGAGCGTTGCAGCGACTCGACCCGCATGGAGGGTACTGAAAGCTGCTGAGCCCGATATAGGAACATCACCACCTGAGTCGTTGCAGCGACTCGACCCGCATGGAGGGTACTGAAAGAACATGATGAAAATGTTTGGCGATGGCGTTACGAAAAAGTTGCAGCGACTCGACCCGCATGGAGGGTACTGAAAGATTAGGCAGGTTGAAACGGAAAAACCTGACATAAAGTTGCAGCGACTCGACCCGCATGGAGGGTACTGATACATGGTCACAACCTCAGTAGCCGGGCTGCCATAGGAAGTTGCAGCGACTCGACCCGCATGGAGGGTACTGATACCAATCCGCATTCTAAAAGGTAATCTTGAGATGGGGAAAGCCAGTTAAAGAACGTAAGCGCTCAGCATCATCAGCCAGGTCACACAATCCCTGGCACAGAACGTCAATCAACGCCTCAAGGGAGGGAAAGAGACGATTGTGAAAGTATTTTTCGCGCAGTTCATCCCAGATATGCTCAACCGGATTCAGTTCTGGACTGTAGGCAGGTTGAGGGATCAAGCGGATATTCTCAGGGACGACCAGGTCCTTGGCGCTATGCCAGCCTGCATAACCCGGCTTGCATGATGATGAAATACTTCGAGAAAGTCTGGCCGACCTGTTCCAGGAAGAGATTCATCATGGCAGTCGAAGCTTCTGGTAACACCAGCGAGACCATCTGCCCTTGGGTGGGAGCTACAGCAGCATAGGCATACATATATTCTCGGACCACTTGCGCTGGGGCATGTGGACGAATACCCGGAGGTACCCAGCACCGTTTGGCACGGTTGATGCGGCCAAAACAGCCTTCATCTTGAGCCATGATCAGTACAGGACGTTCATCTTCGACTGGCCGGGTTGCGACGACCGCCTGAGCCTGGGCTTCAAAGTTTTTTTAAACTGTTCCTGCTCTTGCAGGTCCGCTTGGGGATGCCTGGGGCGAGGCATCAGCTTTCGCCAGCCGTGACGATTGAGGAGGCGATAGATCGTGCTCTCATCGACCTCATGTCCGACTGTGGCTTCATAGGCGCGTTGGATCTGGCTCACAGTGGCAATCTGTCCGCTCTCGGCTTGCGTAAAAAAGGGGGCAAGAAACTCCTTCTCTTCTGAGAAGGTCAAATACTGGTGCCGACGGCCTCCCTTGCCAGGCGTCTCGATGGCCTCGACCCCGAAGCGATTGTAGGTGGAGATCACTTGATGCACCATGCCCTTTGACACGCCACAATGCCTGGCAATCTCCTCCGCTTTCCTGGGCTCGACCAGTGCATTATAGATGATGAGCCAACGCCCTCGACACCAGGGGCGTGGATCATACTTCAGTCGCCGCTTGACTTCTTCGGCTGACGGATGGCTTGCTGCCCGCGTGACTCTTGCCATATGATCCCCCTTTTGGTCCCTCGACTCAAAGGTAGCCCGAGGGTGAACTGAACGGTGGAGAAGTGGCCGATCAGGTGGCGCTTGACCATCTCTCTTGCCACACCTTCTGAAGAGGCTTGTAACTGAGCAGCACAATCCCCTCCTGTGCGATGATCTCGCGAGCTTGCCGCGAGATCAGAAAGTCAAAATCCGCTTGGCGCACCTGCCAGCTCTCAGGCTCTAGCGCTTGTAACTCGGCATTGCCGAGACCTGGATGGACTGCCCACTCGCTGAGCCCAACCGGTAGGTCGCGCAACATCTGAGCATAGTGTGCTGATTTCTCGATGCTCGAAAGAGCATAGCTATCCAGTAGGTCGTAGTCGTTGGTGGGCAAGCCCTGACGCTGCACCGTTTCGATCACGGGTCGATCATGGACACGCAGAGCCAAGCCGTATGCTTTCGCCAGCCCAACGGTCAGCCCGAAAATATCCGCCCGGCCACCATTCTGCAAGCAATGCCAATCCAGATGGGTCGGCTTGAGCGACGCCGCCAGTACGGCCTCGATCTGCGTCCGAAATTCCACTTCCAGTTCAGAGAGCTTTGCCTGAGTCAGAAATTCGGGGATGCGTTCTACATAGTAGAAAAAGCCAGTCTCATCGATCAGGGATGGCACCTTGTCCCTGGAGGTGAGCGGCCCCCACCGATACTGGACCAAATCGCAGATGACGGTCAGGTGAACACCGAAGGCAAGATCAGGATGGTCCGAGAGCAGATGCATGGCATGCAAAGCCCAGGGGCAAGGAACCATCAAGCTCGTCGAACTGACCACGCCTTCCTTGAGTGTGCGAAGCGTCGCCTCATTGCTCGCATGAGACCTCCCAAAATCATCAGCGTTGATGATCAATAAACGGGTCATCTTGCTTGTCTCCCTTCAAGAGAGATTGCGGTGGGGCTTTCCGCACAGGAGAGCAATGAAGAGGTGATGGAACACATGCTTCTCACCCATCACATCATTTTCCCACCCTTCAGTCGATTTATCACCTTTCTCTGGAAATCTCACCTCCTTTATTCTATCACGGAACGCAATTTAGTATGAAAGGTTCCTGGTGGTTATTCTGGCTCTGGTGCAGCTTCGGTTGCAGCGTCTCGACCCGCTTGGAGGGTACTGTAAGACGCATCAGGCAATGAGGGAGAGGCGGCGCGATCACGGTTGCAGCGTCTCGACCCGCTTGGAGGGTACTGTAAGACTCTACCAAAGAGCGCGTCAATCCTGTCGGCAATTGTTGCAGCGTCTCGACCCGCTTGGAGGGTACTGTAAGAAGAAACAGGCGAAAACCACGCAGAAAGGTGAAGGTGGTCAGTGGAGCAATAGTCAGGATGGGACAGCACCGATGGCATCAGTGTTGCCATCTCGGACGGGGCAAAGAACTGCGCGGCGCTCATCTGCAGGTGCTGCCTGTCACTGGCAAGAAGGGCGACAAACCCAAGAGGCAGATGGATCGCAAGTACAACCTCATCAGAAAGGATGTGCGCTAGGGTCACATGAAGGATGCTCCCTGCTGTGCCGGCTTGCGTCTGGTTGCTCAAGATCGCCTCCCTTGTGATGATTAGCCTTTCTGTTCCATTTCTCTACTCACCCACAGGGAAACTATGATACACTAGGCAGAAAGCACAATCACTTGGCAGAAAGCGCTACAGTTGGCAGGGGCTGAGTCAGGAAGCTGGCACGCATCCCACGATGATCTTAAAGGCCATTAGCGGTGATAGCATCCCAGAGCGCAAGAACGTCTGGAAATGGATTGAAGTGCTCGAACCTGACCCCGAACTAGCGCGGCTTATCTGCCATAGCCTGGGCTACTCAACCAGGCAAGAGGTTGAGGAAGTAGTAGCAAAGATCGACGCCTTGGAAAAGCAGGATGGATATGAACAGTTCGTTCGTTGAGCATAAATACGAAACTCGCCTGGCATTACCAGGGAAAGGGGCACTAGAGGCCGCGACGCTTACCTTTCTCGCTGAATGCGGTATGAAAGTCAATCGAGCCAATCCACGCCAATACCTGGCACGCATGGGCAGCATGCCCGAACTGGAAGTAGTCTTCCAGCGCGCTGCTGATATCCCATCGCTGGTACAAGATGGCGATGCCACTCTTGGGGTCACCGGGTACGATATACTGGCCGAACATCGCGGGAACGGCGACGAGGAGAGCGACGAAGACGATTATGACGACGATCTTATTATACTGGAGCGCGACCTGGGTTACGGGAGCTGCCGCCTGGTTGTGGCCGTCCCCGAGACCTGGATCGATGTCAGTACATGCGCTGACCTATGGCACCTGGCGGGATACTACTCTACGCATAAGGGGAGAGGTCTGCGCATCGCCACCAAGTACCCGGCATTAACAGGCCAGTTTCTGCGTCGACACGGTATTACCCACTGCAAGATTGTCTCTCCGCATGGAGCGCTTGAGGCCGCGCCGTTGACGGGAGTGGCAGACCTGATCGTAGACCTGACCGAAACGGGGACGACGCTGCGCGAGAACCACCTGAAGTTGTTAGAGGATGGCATCGTGTTACGCTCGCAGGCCTGCTTAATCGCCAATGCTCATCTCCTGCGACGGCATGAAAAGGCGCTGCGCCTGGCCTCCACGATGCTGGAGCTTATTGACGCCCGCATACAGGCGCGCAATCGCTCTTTACTCACAGCATATATACAAAGTGAGAGCGTGGATGCTGTACAGCACATCCGCAGCCAGTTGAAATCGCTTGCTTCGAGTTCTGAATTTCAAGTTTCAAGCTCTGAACTGGCAGGCAACGTGAAACCTCGCTGGTATACTTTATCAGGAGTAGTCCAGGTAGGAGGCTCCGCCTCAGAGTTGCTGGAAACTATTGCCTTGTTACGTAGTGCAGGGGCGGTACATATCAACGTTACACCGTTGACCTACCGCTTTGCGGAAAAAGCGGAGAGTGTACGTGCTCTGCGCGAACGACTGAAGAGAATCAGTGAATAACCTTATAGTACTTGATCTCGATGGTGTCATTACTAGTGAAGAGGCCTACTGGGATGCAGCAGGCCTGACGCTGCACGAGTTGATGTATAGCCCGCACTACTGGAATATTGGAGGGGCAAGGCAGTATCATCCAGCCGCGAACGCGGAGGAGAGCCGCCACGTCAGCCGGGCTACCTTTCCAGAAGCAGAAATCCTGGCGCTCAAGGCCCGCGCCATCAACTCCAACTGGGATACCTGCTATGCCGCGGTCTGCCTGCATTTGATCGGCTTGCTTGCACTGTCGCCAGAACTCCCGGCTTTGTTGCCCCCGCGGCCGTGGAATGCCCAGTGGATCGCGGCTTTCAGGGCTCAGATGACCGGCATTGAGGAACAGAGAGGCAAGCCGCCGCTTTTCCACGGCTATGTTGGTCTTGAACTCATTAACCGCTTTGACGCGTATGCAAGTGAAGTGCTGGGTCATCTTATCGAAGGTGTCTTCTCGCGCCACAGCCCGTTCTGGCCGTTCTGCCAGCATATTTTTCAAGAATGGTATTTTGGCGACGAACTTTATACCCGGGAGTACGGCCACGGACCAGTACAGCCGGGCAAGCCGGGCTGTATCCACGTTGAGCAGCCGCTTTTACCGATAGCACCCGTGCGAGCCACGCTGGAAATATTGCGCCAACAGGGTTATGTGCTGGGCTTCGCTACCGGGCGTTCGTTGATGGAAGCAGAGGCCCCGCTTAAAGCGCAGGGGCTGCTCTCGTATTTTGACGAGGCGCATATTTCTACCTACGACGACGTTGAACGCGCAGAAACCAGGCTGCGCGCTCGCGGCGACCAGACGCTGTTGAGTAAGCCGCATCCATTTCCGTTCCTGGCAGCGGCTAATCCTGCTCTTCGTTCAGGAGCAGCCGGGCAAGTAGAATCTCTCCTCACCGGCGCCAGGGCCAGTGGGAGTTTCGTCGTTGTGGGAGATTCCACAAGTGACATCCTGGGTGGTCAAGCTGCGGGAGCGCTCACCGTGGCAGTGCTGACGGGTGCGCGCACGGCGGAGGCACGTACGCTGCTCGCGCAGAGTGGCCCGGACTTTACCATTCACGATATTACAGACTTGCCTGCCCTGCTGGAGCATATCGATAGTCTCACGACCATCCAGCACCTGCAATTCAGCAAGCGAGAGAAGGCCGAGCAGCTACTCCAGCGCTGGTTTGCACGCCACATGAACCTGGCAACTGAGAGTGTGACATTGACACCGAAAGCAGTCTCTTTGAACTCGTTCAATGGTGTTTATCGCAGCGATGGCAAGGAATACTTCTTCAAAACGCATGTCGAGGAGCAGGGGGTACTGGCGGAGTATTACCACGCTGAACTGCTGCACCGGGCAGGGTACAATATCGTCAGGCCCCTGCGCACGCTACACGAAGAGGGGCAGCAGATGGTTATCTACCCGGTGGTACACTGGCCCGTCATGTTCGATCTTGTGCATGCAGTCGAGACAGGCAATGCAGGTGATATCACACTTGAGGTGCTTGCTCTGGCCGAGCAGCGCGAGTGTGAGCGCTTGCTGGGAATGTACCGCTCGACGTTCGCGTCCAGCACTGAGGAGGAGCATGCTCGCGCGCCCATTCACCAGTTGTTCTGGCATCGCCTGGCAGGAGGACGTTTCAAAAGCTTTTACGCGGGCAAACATGTTCGCTTTCCTGCAGGCGCGGAGTCACGGGAGAGCTGCCTTTCCTTCGACGACCTGTTGAGTTATCGCTGGATCATCAACGGGATACCGTACGAACGAACACTGGGGGAGCTGGTTGAGCGTGCTAAGGAGGCGCTCCACCCGGCGCGGGCAGCGACGACCGTAATCGGGCATGGAGACGCTCACTTCGGCAATGTCTTCCTTGAGCAAGGGTCGCAGAGTTACCTCTATTTTGATCCGGCCTTCGCGGGTCGACATACGCCGCTGCTTGATGTGATCAAGCCGCTCTTCCATAATGTATTTGCTACGTGGATGTACTTCCCACATGAAGTTGCTCGCGAGCTGCACCTCTCAGTGACAATACGGGATGCAACGCTCATCATCGAGCATGACCACACGCTCACGCCTGTACGCCAGGCGATCTTGCAAACGAAGATAGAACACTTACTCATACCCCTTGTCGCCGAGTTGCGTTCGCGCGATGCGCTGCCCGGTGATTGGTTGGAGACGACGCGGCTGGCACTGATGTGCTGTCCGCTGTTGACGATCAATTTACTTGACGAGGAGCGGATACCTGCCTCCACCGCCTGGTTGGGGCTCTCACAGGCGGTGCAGATGGGCAACGAGGGCATACCATGCTGGAGGATTGATCCATGATTGCTATCATTGATTATGGAGCGGGCAATATTCGCAGCATCGAGAAGGCATTAGAGCACGTGGGAGCTGTGGTGCAGGTGACGGAGAATCCCGCTGTGGTCGCCCAGGCGCAAGCTGTCGTACTGCCAGGTGTTGGGTCGGGCGGCGCGGCGATGGCACGTATGACGCAGCGCGGACTGGATGACGCTATTCGCCAGGCCACGGAACAGGGGAAGCCTTTCCTGGGCATCTGCCTTGGTATGCAATTGCTCGTGGATCATCACGCCGAGGGTGAAGTGGATGGCCTGGGCCTCTTTCCTGGCGAGGTACGCCGCATTGTGCACGGGCCGAAGATCCCGCACATGGGCTGGAACCAGGCGACACCGCTGCACAGCAACCTACCCATCTTCGCCGGTATTGCAGCTGACGCTTATTTCTATTTCGCCCACTCGTATTATGTCGAGCCACGAGACCAGCAAGGGGTGGCAGCAGTCACCGATTATGGCTCACCCTACTGCAGCGTTATCGTCACCGGGCGCGTCTGGGGAACGCAGTTTCATCCAGAGAAGAGTGGGGCGGTTGGCCTGCAACTGCTGAAAAATTTTGTAAAGTGGGTACAGCAGTGATCATTCTCCCGGCAATCGATATCAAAGATGGCAGATGTGTGCGGCTATACCAGGGCGACTACGCTCAAGTCACCACTTACTCCGTTGATCCTGTGCAGGTGGCGCAGAACTGGCAGGCAGCGGGGGCAAACTGGCTTCACGTCGTCGATTTAGATGGCGCGGCAGCCGGGCACCCTGTCAATATCGAACTACTCACGAGGATGCGCGCGGCTACATCCCTGCGCATAGAACTCGGCGGCGGAATGCGCTCGCTGGCTCATATTCAATACATGCTTGACCTGGGGATCGACCGCGTTATACTCGGCTCTGTGGCGATAACTGGCCGCGCACTGCTCAAGGAAGCGTTGGCACGCTGGCGTGAGCACATCGCGGTGGGACTGGACGCACGGGATGGCCGGGTGGCTATCTCAGGCTGGCGTGAAACGTCGCGAGTGCAGGCGACTTCACTGGCAGCCGAGCTATGCGCCGAGGGTGTGCGGCGCTACATTTATACAGACATTGCCCGGGATGGCGCGCTGCTGGGGCCGAACCTGGATGCCCTGCAAGAGATGCAACGAGCCACTTCATGCTCGTTGATAGCATCCGGAGGGGTACGCTCGCTGGCCGATTTGCACGCTCTCGCGGCGCTGGGTATCGAAGGGGCTATTGTCGGGAAGGCGCTTTACACGGGCGATGTAGACCTGGCCGTGGCTATTCGAGAAATTGAGAGGTAGAACGTATGCTGACCAGGCGCATTATCCCCTGTCTCGACGTTACGGCCGGGCGCGTTGTCAAGGGAGTGAATTTCGTCAACCTGCGCGATGCCGGTGACCCGGTGGAACTGGCCGCGTTTTATAATGACGAGGGCGCGGATGAGCTGGTCTTCCTTGATATCACCGCCTCGTACGAGCAGCGGGCAACCATGCTCGAGGTGGTACGGCGGACCGCTGAGCAGGTATTCATTCCGGTGACGGTTGGCGGCGGGATACGCAGCGTCGAGGACATTCGCGCCACCCTGGGCGCAGGCGCCGACAAGATTTCTCTGAATACAGCGGCGGTACTAAATCCGGACCTGCTGTGGGCGGGAGCGGAACAGTTCGGCGCGCAGTGCATCGTGCTGGCCATCGATGCTCGGACAAATCTCGCTATGCCAGGCGGGTACGAGGTATTTATTCACGGCGGGCGGACACCGGCGGGCAAAGACGTTGTAGAGTGGGCACAGCAGGGAGTAGCGCTCGGAGCAGGTGAAATTCTCCTTACAAGTATGGATCGAGACGGCACGCAACAGGGCTACGATCTCGTACTCAACGCGGCGGTCTCGGCTGCTGTTTCCGTGCCGTTGATCGCGTCAGGAGGGGCCGGTACGCTGGAGCATTTCTACGATGGACTGACTAGAGGCGGAGCCGACGCGGCGCTGGCAGCGTCGATTTTTCACTTTGGGCAGTTTCGCATTAGCGATGTGAAGGATTATTTACAGGCGAGAGGTGTAGTGGTGCGGCCATGCTGAAGCGGGGATTCCCACTCAATGTTGTGAAGCCACAAACTCCATCGCTTCTCTCGCTAGAGGAAGCCATTCCTCTTCGAACGTTGGTTCGACGCTGACCCACTCCTTCATGAGCCGGCCATCATGACGGGGATCAAAGCGTTCACCGTCTCCAGAGGCGATGAGCGCATCCACCCGGAGCCAGATTTTATTATGGGGTCGCCATTATGAATGCGTCCTCTCTCTCTTCCAAACCGCTGAGACAGGTTTCATGAAGAGATTTCTGATCGTGAAGACCATTCATGTATCTCACCAGCTCTGAACTAGACATTTGGAGATAATGCTTGTCATCCTGAGCCCATTCGCTTCGCTCAGGGTAAACTCCGCGAAGGATCTGGCTCGACGAACGCAGAGATCCTTCCCCTTCGCTACGCTCAGGGCTGCGGCTCATGCGCTCAGGATGACAGGGAGGATAGCACGCAAGTCCGCTCACGGGAAGTCTTATCTCCAAATGTCTGGCTCTGAACATGTCCAGTTGACAGACTTGCCGAACCATGGTATATTTACGTAGTCGGCTACATAGTTTGGGAGGACGAGATGGGCGACAGTACAATCGACCACACGTACGGCCTGCTGATTGCGCGTCTGGCCCATATTCACCGCACCCGTATCGATGAATATTTGAGTAAACATCACCTGCACGTCGGCCAAGAAATGCTTTTGAAGTATCTGTGGAACCAGGATGGGCTCTCCCAAAAGGAGATTGGGGAGTTCATGGAGATTCAGTCGGCGACCGTCACCCGCATGGTGATCCGGATGGAGCGAGCTGGTTTTGTCGAGCGCAGGACCGACCCCGATGACCAACGAGTCTCCCGTGTCTATCTCACCCAGAGAGGGCGGAGTTTGCAACCTGTCGTTGAACAAGGGTGGATGGCGATAGAGCAACAGATACTTGCCGACTTCTCACTGGAAGAACGTCTGTTACTGCGACGCTATTTGGAGCAAATATACCGCAATTTGTCGTAGTCGAGCGTGTTTACCCATAGAGCTAGCCAGCTACCTACCCCGTTTAGCTAGCCGGCTAGCTATATGGGCTTGACCGATGGTGTCTGTCCATCATCCTTTCGCATGACACGAAAGCTTTCATATTACCGTATAAGGAGAGGAGAACGACCAACTATGCATGAGCACCTTCAAGTGGTCTATGTCCACCCCCCCACCGAGTCCGCACCACTGGATGCGGACACCACTTTTCACGTGGTGAAGACGCCCTTGGAGGCGGATGCCGTGCGTTTACACCCACACGAGGTGCTGCTGAAAAATCGGTCTCTCTCGATCGACCCGTACCACCGTTTCGGCTTGTATGATCCTGCCGTCGTACACTCGCAATTTCCGGCAACCACGCCCGGAACCATCATCTCGACGTATGGCATTGCAGAAGTGGTGCGGTCGCAGAACCCCGCGTATGCGCCGGGTGACATCGTCTCTGCATGGGTACGCTGGGAAACCTTTACGGTGGTCGATGCAACAAACCTTCAGTATGTGCACACAATCAAACCCGCTATCGATCCCGTCTATTATCTTGGTCCCCTGGGAACACCGGGGCTGACCGGATACGCCGGAATCACCCAGGTGGCAAAGCCGAAGCAAGGGGAAACCGTGGTGGTCTCTGCGACCACGGGCGCAGTGGGCATGGTTGCGGCCCAGGTGGCAAAACGACTGGGCCTCACCGTTGTCGGGATGGCCAGCTCAGATGAAAAGGTTCGCTACCTGATGGATGAACTTGGTCTGGATGCCGCGTTTAACTATCGGACGGTCAGCTCACTGGATGCCGCGTTGCAAGAGCACTGTCCCGATGGGATTGACATTTTTTTTGATCTGGTCGGCGGGAACATTCTGGATGCCGCGTTGCCTCACATGAAACGGGGTGGACGTATCCCAAGTGCTGGGATGGTGTCACAGTATAACGTCCCGCACGACCAACGCTATGGAGTGAAGAATCTCCACAGCATTGTCGGCATGGACATCACCATTCAGTCGTACAGGAACT
>WNGD01000296.1_pt1 | contig 64168 bp, 74 predicted proteins | sample 5400671 | NCBI WGS metagenome assembly WNGD01 (sample SAMN13153369, study PRJNA577476) | soil metagenome | isolation source: 40 cm soil or saprolite under grassland replicate 2 | place: USA:California | collected 2016-06-15
ATCGAGCGTTTCAGAATTGAGACCGTTGACAAATTTCTCTTATACGGCGGGCCGAAATCGCCCAGGTCACAATGGACCGGGAACGCATGAAGTACCTGTTCAAAGAAGTCCTCGGCGTCGACGTCGACGAGGTCGTGAGGAAGGTTGTCGCGACGATCGCGGTCGAGCGCGCGAAGCAAGCGCAGAGGAACACGCAGGACTGGAAGCGCTACATGGATGCGGAAGGCGGGATCGTCATCCTCCCTTCAAACGTCACCCAGTTGGGGCGGAAGGAACCGGGGAAGTGAGCCAGCCGCGCGCGCGGCGCATGCGGAGGAGCTCGCGATCCGCGCGCGGTCGGATATCCTTTAAATTGGTCCTATGAATATGGGGCCTGATGTCGGGATTCGCAGGGAGGGACATCTTGTCCATCCGCGACCTCTCGCGGGCGGACATCCAGCTCGTCCTTCGCACCGCGCGCAAAATGGTGCCGATCGCCACCGGGGAGAAACGGTCGCGGTCCCTCGACGGCAAGATACTCTCGACCCTGTTCTATGAGCCTTCCACCCGTACGCGGCTCTCGTTCGAGAGCGCGATGGCCCGGCTCGGCGGCCGCGTCGTTGGGTTCAGCGGCGCCGAGGGAACGTCGGTCCAGAAGGGCGAGACGCTCGCCGACACGATTCGGATGGTCGAGGCGTACAGCGACGCGATCGTCCTCCGCCACCCGCACGAGGGCGCGGCGCGCCTTGCGGCCGAGTTCACGGACAAACCGGTGATCAACGCGGGCGACGGCGCGGGCCAACATCCGACCCAGACGCTCCTGGACCTGTACACGATCTGGGACGAGAAAGGCGCGTTCGAGGGCCAGAGCGTCGCGCTCCTCGGCGACCTGAAGTACGGCCGCACGGTCCATTCGCTCACCTACGCCCTCGCCGAGCTCGGCTCGCAGCTCATCTTCGTGAGCCCGCCGACGCTCGAGATGCCGCGGGAGATCCTCGAACACATGAAATCGGAAGGCCTGTCGTTCCGGGTCGCGCACCGACTCGAGGACGTGATCCGAGAAATCGACGTGCTGTACGTCACCCGAATCCAGAAGGAGCGGTTTCCCGATCCACAGGAATACGAGGAGGTCGCGGGGTCGTACCGCATCGATGCGGGCATGCTCCGTGACGCCAAACGCGATCTCATCATCCTGCATCCGCTCCCGCGGACCACGGAGATTGACCCGGAGGTCGATCGGACGAAGCACGCGGTGTACTTCAAACAAGCCTTCAACGGGGTGCCCGTGCGGATGGCCCTCCTCGACCTCATCCTCGGAGGCCGTGAGTGAGGGAGCTCCGCGTCACCCCGATCAAGAATGGGACCGTGATCGATCACATCCCCGCGGGGAGGGCCTTGAAGGTCCTGAAGATCCTCGGGATTGGCGATGCTGTCACGTCCACCGTGACGGTGGCGATGCACGTGCCGAGCCAGGCGATGGGGTGGAAGGACATCGTGAAGGTCGAGGACCGCGAGCTCGGACCCCGGGAGATTGACAAGATCGCCCTCATCGCGCCGTCCGCCACCGTGAATGTGATCCGCAACTACAACGTGGCCGAGAAGCGGCGCGTCACGCTCCCCGACCGGGCCGTCGGGATCCTAAGGTGCGCGAACCCGAACTGCATCTCAAATGTCCGAGAGCCGGTGGAATCGGAGTTCGTCGTGCGGTCGAAGAGCCCGCTCCGGGTCGTGTGCAAGTATTGCGATCGCGAGCTCGAGGACATCGTCGCCCACATACTGTGAGGCGGTTCGTCTTCAGGTCGCCCACGCCTCGCTCCCTACGATCGATCCCGTGGCGGACCAGATCAGATAGAAGACGAACGAGTGACCGGTGGGCAACGGCACTCCGTCGCCCTCGACAGCGAATCCATCGCCGGGGCTGACGGTCCCGTCGCCGCCGACGTCCGTCCAGGTGATGCGTACGGTCATGGAACCGACGACGATGGGTGCCGCGGTCCCGCTCGGCGCCAACGGACGGCCCGTCCCTGCGGTCGAATCGACAATCAGGTTCACGGTGTACGGTGAGCGCGACCAGCGTTCGCTCGCCGTCGCAACGGCGAAGCTCACGTTTCCGTTCGCCATCTGAACATTCGTAAAGGCGACGGCCGGCCTCGGCGGAGTCTCAAGGATGTTCCCGAACAGCGACAGGACTGCGAAGACAACAAGCGCCAGGAGCGCAACCGCCACGATGACGAGGACCAAGATCGTTCGGACCAGGGTATCTTGCGTCTGGGGCGGCGGGACCGGGTAGGAAACCGGAAGGCCGTACAGCCCGTACGGCGGCGGTGGATTCGGCGGGGAAACCGGAGGTTGCGCCATGTCTCGGCCATGGTCCCAGGGGTCAAAAGGACGTCCGCTCGGGCGGAACCAGGAGGACCGAAGATTTTAAGTGCGTCGCTTCGGATACACGCGGCCAGAAGGGATGGTGAGTCTCTGCTCGAAGAGATCTCCGAAATGATTGGGCTCCAGGTCTACACGCACAACGGCGTGTTCCTCGGGAACGTGAACAACCTCGTTGTCGACGTGGACAACGGTGCGGTCGACGGAATTTTCATCGGCGAGACGAATCCGCTCCTCGTCGAGGGCAGCCGCGCCGTGAGCGTGCCGTTCCGATGGGTGCAGAGCGTCGGGGACATCGTCGTGCTGCGATATTTCCCGAAGCGCGTCTCGCTCCGGAAGGGCGGCGCTGCCCCGGCGATTCCGGCGGCGGCGAAGTAGGCACCCGGCGACGATATTCTTATTCGGCGGGCTTCATTAGCCGGCCGCGTGGCCCGCGCGAAGCCTTCCAACCGGATTTCTGCGGACGCGCGGTTCGAGGTCCTCGAAATCCGCCGACTTCGAGGGCACGAGCAGATTCGACCCACCCTCCTCGAACAGCTCACGGAGCAGATCAAACGGGACGGATACATCAAGCGGCCGATCCTCGTGGCGGACCGGCATTTCGTGATCCTGGACGGGCACCATCGCGTCGAGGCGTTGCGCGCGCTCGGTTGCACACGCATTCCCTCATATGTCGTCGATTATTTCTCGCGGATCGTCGACCTGGGCACGTGGCCCGACGCGATCGTCGCCACGGTGACGAAGGACGAGGTCATCCAACGTGGGCTGAAGGACGACCGCTTCCCCCCGAAGACGACGCGCCACACGGTGACGCTCAAGCTCGACGACCGCCCGACAGAGCGGGACGGGGCGCCGCAACCGCTGTCGCAGGACGATCATGACGACGACGGCCGCCGCCACGACGACGAGCACGATCGCCCAGTCCGACGTGGTGAGGCCGACGAACCGCGCGGGCTCGAGTGCCTGGTACCGGTACGACACCAGTTCCGTGGTCGCGATGGGCTCCGTCCCGGTGCCGTTATACATCTCCGTACGGGCGTTGTTCCCTGCGGCGGGGGCGAAGAACTGCCGATCGTACGTGCCGTCCGGAAAGGCTCGGCGGATGCGGAACGCATCGAAGTGTCCGGCCGGCGTATCGACGACGGCTTGGGCCTCCAGCGTGTACGTGAGGTTCGTCCACGCGAGCCCCGTGGAGTGAATCGGCGGCGTCGGGAACCCGATCGAGATGCCGAAGTCCTCCGTGAAATTGAGTTCCGTGCGGACCACGCCCGTCGCGCCGACCGAAAGCGGGAAAAGCCATGGATCGTCGACGAGGCGGTAGGCGCTCGTGTTCTGGACCCGCAGATGGAACGGGAAGGGGATCGGGATTGTGTGGAGGGTCCCGTTCGCCTCCAGATCGAGGACGCTCGCGATGGTTTTCATCCCCTTGGTCTCGATCGTTTCCTCGGCGGTCAGGACCCAGGCCCCGGAAGCGGGTGCGGAGACGAGGTCGCTCGTGAGATTTCCCGCGGCGATCCCCGAGCCGCTCACGTCGATCCGGTACGCGTCGTACGGCGTCCCCTCCACCGTGAAGGTTCCCCGGTCCTTCACCGTGAGCGTCACCTTCCCATCGAGGAAGAAATCCGCCGCGAGCGAGGTGTTCGTGCGGTATGTCCAGGTGTCCCCGGGAGTGAGGAGCGGCGCATTAACGGTCCCGTCCTGTGCGGCGACCGGCGCCAAGGCTAGGAGCAGGAGCACGCCCAAGAGCGCCGCAATGGACCGCACGCTCGTCCATTCGGGTGGATTCGATTAAGGTTATTGGTTCAGCGCCCGGATTCGAGGGTCCGACCCTTCGAGCCGGGGCGAATCCGGAGGCGCCCGCCGAACTCGCGGTGGAGGGCCGATCCCCCGAGGAGTCGATCGAGGAACACCGCGAGGGCGGCGATCTCCGAATGCGGCTGGTTGCCCACGGCCACGTTGAGGTCGACGAGGTCGTACACGTCTCGGGGGACTTTCTCCGCTCCCACGACAACGAGGAGATCCTCCTTCGGAATCCGGGGCAGGCTCTCGTCCAGCTCGGCCCCGTACATCGTGAGCTGAACCTTCGTCCCCGCCCACTCCCGCAGGATCCGCCGCCAGGGGACGCCGGTCTCGACGCGGAACGAGCCGCCGAATCGCCGCACCACATCCCGCACGGTTCGTTCGAGCCCCGGGTCCTTCGTCGACACGAGGACCGCGTCCGCCCCGAACGCACGCGCGGTCAACGCGACGTGGGTCGTGACGCGTTTGTCCCGGGCCGGCCGGTGGCCCAGGCGGAGGACCGTGATCACTTCATTCCTCGAATCGCATGATGCGGTGGCCTCGGAAATCGAGGCGGGGCGAGCGCTTCACGAGCGCCTTCAATTTCGTCTGCGTCACCTTCAGTTTGTCGGCCACGTCACCGGAGAATTTGCCCTCCGGGCCGACCATGTCGAAGATCACGGCCTCGATCGCCGCGTAGGCATCTTCGGGCATCATCGCCGCGTGCAAGACGTCGGAGATCTCTTGGATCGGCGCGGTCGCGTTGATGTGGAACGACGAGTAGAATGCGTGGTACGCTTTCTCGGGCGACGCGGACGGTCCGGTTTGCCACTTCGTCTCGACGAGCTTCATCTTCTCGAAGAACCGGAGGGCATCCCCTCCCGAAGGGCCGAACTTCTCCTCGATCTCGCGCGCGCTCTTCCACCCGGCGGAGACCTCTTTGAACACCTCGCTCTTCACGTCGCTGTCGACCGCGCGGAGGATGGGAACGAGCTCCGCGACCTCGCTCACGACCTTGATGCGATTCAAAAGGACCGACGCGCGATATCCGGGTGGTGCGTTATAAGTTTTATTTCGAGTGTTGAAAGAATTTAGGTGCGACAGAGAAATCAGCGGAACGACCATCGTTTCCGCTCGATGGTCCTCGCCGATGCCATTCCGTGTGCGTGACAGGGCCGCGGTCGCTCTCCTCGGAACGTTTATGCGAAATGCGGACGTTCGTGAGGCGACGTCATGAAAGTGAAAGACCTCCGCCCGGAGAGCAAGGTCGACACGATCGACCTCGTGATCCGAGAGAAAGGGGCCGCCCGGGAGTTCTCGAGCCGGACCGGGTCGACGGGCAAGGTGTGCGACGCGAAGGCCGTCGACGACGAAGGGACTGAGGTTTCTGTCAGCCTCTGGAACGACGAGATCGAGCGGGTGCAGGCGAACGACCGGATCCGCATCACGAACGGGTGGGTGCGGGAGTGGCGCGGGAACATGCAAGTCAGCGCCGGCAAGTACGGCAAGCTCGAGGTCCTACACTGAGGCGGCCCCGGGGACGACGACGGACGCGAGGGCCAGCACCGCCATCGGCACGACCTGCATGAGCAAGTCATCGTCCACCTGCGGTATCTTCGGGCCTTCCATGAGCGTCGCGGCCGCGGTCGCCAAGGCGGCGAACAGGAAGCGCACCGACCACGACGGGATGCCGCCGAGCGCGAACTCCGCGGCGAGGAACAGGCCGAAATACGCGCCGACCACGAGGCCGCGAGGCCACTTCCTCTTACGGGCGAAGGCTGCCAGGGGATCGATCCATGCCATGCCGAGGAACACCGGGACCACGATGTTCGGATCTTTGATCACGAACAGGCCGAACGCGATGCCGAGGGCGCCTTGCGCGTACGCCGATACACGCTGTCCTTCGTACGGTCGCAGACCGAGCAACGGGATGCCGAGCGCCATGCGCGCGATCTCGATGCACGCCGCGGTCCCCAGGAAGAGCAGGGTGACAGCGGTTCGCGTGATGCCGCCGGGGAGCGGCTCCGGGATCAGGTAGTACGCGAGGAAGATCGGCGAGACGATGTGCACCGCCCGACGAAAGGCGGAGCTTCCATCCATGGTACCGACCTCGCGGCACGCCTTCGCCGAACTCCGCGCCGCGCCATTTCGCCTCAATGCCCTTGGACAACATATACGTTGTCGCGGTGAGGAGCGCCGAACGGTTTTTGAAGCGCGGATGTTTCCGCCCGATCGTGCCATTCGTACTCTTCGTGTGCGTCGAGAACACATTCCGAAGCGTCCTCTCCGAAGCGATGTTCAACCGCGTGGCGCCGCGAGGCTGGCGTGCGGAGAGCGCCGGCGTCCAAGGCGCACCGGCAATCAACCCTGTCGTGGTCGAGCTGCTTCGGGAAATCGGGATCCCACTCGGCCCGAAAACGCCTCGGCTCGTGACGCCCGATCTCGTCGAACGTGCGGCGCGTGTCGTCACGTTCGGCTGCCTCGATCGCTGTCCGATCGGCGCCAAGGAGAAAGGAGAAGACTGGCCGGTGCCGGGGGCGACCGGCAAGTCGATGGATGAACTCCGCGCGATCCGCGACAACCTTCGGGGCCGCGTCGAGGACCTGACGAAGCGCCTGCCGGCCGCGTGAGGCCGGGATCCGCCTGGGCGGAGAAAGATTCAAACGAGGCACGGCCGTCCGGGCGTCCGTGCGACCGATCCTGCTCACGCATTGCGGCGCGGGATCCGATGCCTCGGTGCAGGACGCCGCGGCCGCGGCCGGTGCGCGGGGGATCGCGCTCCTGAACCGCGGCCGCACCGCACTCGACTCGGTCGTCGACGCAATCGTCGTCCTCGAGGACGATCCGCGCTTGAACGCGGGAACCGGCTCTCGCATGCGGGTGGACGGCCGCATCCAGATGGACGCCGCGTTGATGGATAGCGACCTCGAGGCGGGCGCCGTGGCGGCGATCGAAGCCGTGAAGAATCCCATCCGGGTGGCGCGGGAGGTGTTCCGCACTCCGCACGTGCTGCTCGTCGGCCCGGACGCCGTCGCCTTTGCACGATCGAAAGGCCACGACCCGTACGATCCCGCGACCCCGGAATCGCGTCGGCGGCTTGAGGAGAGCCTCGCGGCGATTCGCAACGGCCGCTTGCCTCGCTACGCTCGGAAATGGAAAGAGGTCGAACTCCACGATACCGTGGGAGCCGTCGCACGGGACCGCCGCGGTCGTTTCGCAGCCGGAAGTTCCACCGGCGGGACGGCTTTCATGTTCCCGGGCCGCGTGGGCGACTCGCCGCTCGTCGGGGCAGGCCTGTACGCGGGTCCGACGGGAGCCGTGTCCGTCACCGGGATTGGCGAGGAGATCATGAAGCGTGTCCTCTCGAAGTTCGTATACGACCGCATCGCGGACGGGATGACGCCGCAACACGCCGCGGACCGTGGTCTCGCCCTCTTCCCGAAGGACGTCCCAATCGGCATCATCGCCCTCGATCGCCGCGGATGGGGAGAGGCGTGCAACCGGTCGATGGCCTGGTTCGTCTCGGGGCGGCGCCGAACGCTTTAAGAACGGCCACGTTATCATGGACCATGCTACGCCGTGTAGCGGAGGTTTTCGGTGACCCGGAGGAGCGCGCTCACGAGCAAGATCGAGGCCGAGGTCAAGCTCCTGCAGCGGCACGTCGCGATGCTCAAGGCGATCATGGAGAACCAGCCGATCGGCATCATTCGTCTTTCGGAACTCCTGAACTTCCCGCAGCACAAAGTGCGGTACTCGCTCCGGATCCTCGAGCAGGAAGGCCTCATCAAGCCCTCGCCGGAAGGGGCGGTGACCACGGACCGGCTCGAGGAGTTCCTCGACTATCTAAAAGGCGTCCTCGACTCGATGTCGGCGACGGTCCAGGAACTCCGCAAGACGCTCGGCTAAACCGTGGGCGACCGGTCACGAGGCGAGCAGCCCGAGGACTCCGCTCACGATCGCGAGGATCGATTCGGTCCCTCCCACGCCTCCATGCAGGAGGAGGGTGGCCACACCGATGATGAGGTTGATCCACGCTCCCAAGCGGGCCTTGCCCAAACCGAAGAGGCGGCTCGTCTCGCCGCGATAAATCAGATAGCTCCCGTAGAGGACCCCGAGGCCGACGACCGCGGTGAGGAGCGAGACTCCCTGACCTGCCGTCGCGGCGATCAGGATGAGGATCCCCGCCACGAGGCCCACCAGCGCGGCGATGAGGCCCAGGATCCTCTTCTCAGACCTCCTGGTTCGAAACATGGACTAAGGCGAGCGGGCAGGGGTATCTAAGTCTTTTGAGCCAGACATCGAACAGGAAGGAAAGGGAATTAATCTCTTTGGGTAAGCGGCGGGGACGCTCGATCGAGAGCGCTCCGCGGGGCGAGGCACCGCAGGGAGAATCGTCCCGTGCAGTTCCGAAGTCCACTCGGGATTCTCGTTGAGAAACTATTTTGCGTCCGACCCTTTATGGCGACGCAAGCCGTCGTAGCTCAGTCTGGTAGAGCCCCCGACTGTTAATCGGGTGGTCTCCGGTTCGAATCCGGACGACGGCGCTTCCCTCTTGAAATTCGAGCCGCTATGACTCTCGGACGGCTTCGATCGACTTCGAGATTTCCTTTGAGAGCTTCTCACGAGCCGCCGGCTTGGACCACAGGTCGTTGAGATCCGGGCGGGTCTCGCGGCAGATGGCGAGCAGGTCGTCGAGGCTCGTGTGACGGAGGACCTCGATCACGACGTCGCGATAGGAGTGCAATTCGTTCCGGTGTCTCTGTATGACCGACGGATAGAGCCAGTGCTCGCACGCCATCCACCGCTCCACGTACCCGCGGGCCAAGGGTCGAACCCGCTTCGCGATCTGTTTCCGGAACGCGTCTTTGGCCAGAGCCAGGAGGAGCGGGCCCTCTTCGTCGTCCGCGTCCATCGGAGGACCGGAGTGGTGCGAAGCCAGATAAACGCACGGGCGCGAACCCGTCACCGTCGGTTCGGGGATCGCTCCTTCCATCGGCGGCGGAGGATCTCGAGATCCGCGGCAAATGGCGGACCCTCCGCGTTCCTTCGCGGAGTTCCCGTTGGGCGCGGAGCCGTTCGCGCGGAACGCGAGGCCGGATTGTGGTCGCGTGGTTCCTCAGGGCTCGTTCGGCGGATGTGACCGATGGACCGGTGGCCGCGATGTCGAACCCTCGGACAGGACCGGAGAACGAGTACACATGGAGGTCGTCTTTGAAGTAGCAGCCCGCGTACGGGAGAGGAAGCAAACCGAGGTCACGGCACGCCACGCCGAAGCGACGGACCCGGTCGGCGGGATCCGGACGGGGGTCACGAGCTCCGTCAGGAGTTCGATCGTCGCGACGCACCGGCGGTCCTTCCGGTGGGCGTGTCGGGAATGAAAGGAAGATCATCGATGAACCAGATTCCGTACGACGTCTCCTGGCCTTCTGCCTCGAAGCCGGTGATTCCGTTCTCCGTCGGCACGAGTTGTTCGAGGACTCGAAGCTCTGCGGACGCGCGAGCCACAGGTCGAGAACGCGCCCCCGCGTATTAGCGGAGCGTGCGGACGGATGCCTTAAGTAACGACGCGCGGTTGCGCGGACGAGGGCCCGTAGCTTAGTCCGGTGGAGCGTCTGGCTCATAACCAGATGGTCGTCGGTTCAAAAGGTCCCTCGGGGCACCGCGGGATCGGGAATTCCGGCCGGGCCCATCGTTTTCGTCGCCCCGCGAACGAGCAACTTTTAGTCCCAGCGACCCTTCAAGCGGCCGCATGGACGACTTCGGGCTCGAGCCCCGGATCCTCGAGGCGGTCCGGGCCCTCGGGATCGAGTCGTTCACGGAACCGCAGGAGAAGGCGATCCCCCGCATCCGGTCCGGGGCGAACGTCCTCCTTGTCGCGCCAACCGGGATCGGGAAGACGGAGGCCGCCCTCCTGCCCGTGCTCGATCATATCGTCCGCGAAGCGCCCGAGCCGACGTCCTGCCTGTACATCACGCCGCTCCGGGCGTTGAACCGGGACATGCTCCGCCGGATGACGTTCTTCGCGGAGCGGCTCGGCGTCCGGGTCGCCGTCCGGCATGGCGATACCTCGCCGCAGGAGCGGGCCGCGATCACGCGTCACCCGCCGGACATCCTCATCACGACGCCCGAGACGTTCCAGATCTTGTTCACGGGACGTCGGCTGAGGGAGCACCTCCGTTCGATCCGCTGGGTCGTCGTGGACGAGATCCACGAGCTCGCGTCGGACGAGCGGGGGGCCCAGCTCGCGATCGGGCTGGAGCGGCTGCGCGACCTCGTCGGGCACGAGTTCCAGCGGATCGGGTTGTCGGCGACCGTCGGGAGCCCGGAAGAGGTCGCCGCCTTCCTGGGCGGAGTCGGCCGGGACGTCGAAGTCATCCGCGTTCGTATCCCAAAAGGCCTGCGGATCCGGGTGGAGATGCCGGCACCCTCGAAGGGCGACACCGAGATCTCGGAACGTCTCCGGGTGCAGGTCGGTCAGGCGACGGCGCTCCGCCGCTGCTATGAGCTCATCAAGGAACACGCCTCCACCCTATTCTTCGTCAACACGCGTGACACGGCGGAGTTCCTCTCCTCGCGGTTGGCGGCGTGGTACCAGGATCCGACCATCGGCGTGCACCACGGCAGCCTCTCGAAAGACGTCCGGGTGCAGATGGAGGACGACTTCAAGGCGGGGACGCTGCGCGCCCTCGTGTGCACCTCCTCCCTCGAGCTCGGGATCGACGTCGGGGGCGCGGATTTCGTGCTCCAGTACAACTCGCCCCGGGAGGTGTCCCGGCTTGTCCAGCGAATCGGCCGCTCGGGGCACGGCGTCGGCGAGGTCTCCGACGGCGTGATACTCGCCACCCACGAAGACGACGTCTCGGAGGCATGCGCGATCGCGCGACGCGCCCTCGCCGAGGAGATCGAGGCGCTCGTCGTGCGAAAGGACAACCGATCCGTGCTGGCGAACCAGCTCGTCGCGATCGCGGTGAGCGAGCGGTTCGCGTCCGCGGACCAGGCGTACGAGACCGTCCGACGGAGCTGGCCGTTTCGCGATCTAAACCGCAAGGAGTTCGATGACGTCCTCGCGCAGCTCGCGGACCTCCGGATCCTCTGGTCCCGGGACGGCCGGCTCGGCCGGAGTTCGAACTCCCTCCCCTACTTCTTCGAGAACATCTCGATGATCCCGGACGTCCGGACGTACCGGGTGATCGATCTCTCCTCCCGGCGGGTCATCGGCACGCTCGACGAGTGGTTCGTCGCGGAGAACGCGAAACTCGGCCAGAGCTTCATCATGCGGGGCACGGCGTGGCGCTTCGTCGACTTCAAGGAGGACCACGTCCTCGTCGAGCCCGTGAAGGAGATCGGCGACGTGCCTTCCTGGGTGGGGGAGGACATCCCCGTGCCGTTCGAGGTCGCCCAGGAAGTCGGCCGGATCCGGCGGGAGAAGGATCTCTCCGCGTACCCGCTGAACGACCACGGCGCGACGAAGTTCCTCGAGTACCTCGCGTCCGCCGGCGATGCACCCCTGGCGACCGACCGACGGATTACGATCGAGGCTGCGAGGGACGTGATCATCGTGAACGCATGCCTCGGTTCGCGGGTGAACGAGACCCTGGGCCAACTCATCTCATCGCTCGTGAGCGCGCGTTTCGGGCAGAGCGTCGGGGTGCAGACGGACCCGTACCGCGTCGTCCTCGAGATGCCCCGGTCCGTGAACCCGAAACAGATCGTCGAGATCCTGCAGCCCGAGGACCCGGACGCCCTGGAGCCTCTCCTCCGGGTGATCCTGAAGAACTCCGCGTTCCTCCGCTGGGCGTTCGTCTACGTCGCGAAGAAATTCGGTGCGTTGCGGCGGGACGTCGACTGGGAGAGCGTATCGATCCCGAGGCTCTTGAAGACCTTCGAGAACACGCCGCTCTTCGAGGAAGTGCTCGACAAGGTCTTCTGGGAACGGATGGACATCCCGCGGACCGTCGAGGTCCTGAAGCGGATCCGAACCGGGGAGATCGAGCTCGTCGTGACGAAGCCGACGCCGATCGGGCGGGCCGGTCTGGAGGGCGGCCGGCTGCTCGTCACCCCGTCGAGAGCGGACCACGCGACGCTCATGGCGGTCAAAGCCCGCCTTGAGAAGGAGACCGCGACGCTCCTCTGCCTGAGTTGCAAGATGATGTGGAGGGAGGGGGTGAAGGACCTCCCGGCGAAGATTCGCTGCCCGCGCTGCAGTGCGGTCATGATCGCCGTCGTCGCACCGTACGAGAAGGAACGGATTGCGAAGCTCGACCTCGAAGGCGGGGACAAGGAGAGCCGGGCGAAGGCGAAGCGGCTCTTCACGAACGCGAGCCTCGTCATGGCGCACGGGCGCAAGGCGGTCCTCGCACTGATGGCTCGCGGGGTGGGGGAGGACACGGCGGCCCGGATCCTCCGCGGCTACCACGAATCGGAGGAGGACTTCCTCCGGGAAGTGCTCGCGGCCGAGATCACGTACGCGAGGACGAAGCGGTTCTGGGATTGAGGGCATCGAAAACTTCCGGAACCGAGGACGGAGTCCGACGGGCGTATGGGCGGGAGGACCGCGACGCCCTGCCGGCCTCTCGGTGTGGGCTTGGGTGGAGGGTGGGGGGACCCGAGGGGTTCCAGTCGACGGGCCCGGTTGGCCTCCCCGATTGCTGGATGCGCCCCGATTCCGGAAGCGGTCGTCGAAGCGACCATGCAAGTATATAATGATTATCGTGGTCCGTCCGCTTTTCTTTGCCTCCAGTTCGGCGTCGGAACACGCGGCGTCCGCCGCCCGATTCGGCGGGGCGGTCAAACCGGTCGGCCGCAGCCCGCAAGACGCGTCGAGATTCTCTCACCTGAAGAACCCATGACGATACGTTTATTCGATGCGCGCTCGTCGTGCGACCGGATCTCCTGTGTCGGACGAGCCCGGCGTCCCCTGTCCGGTCTGCGGAGCGTTGAACCCCGAAGACCTCGAGAGCTGCGGCGCCTGCGGGTTCGCCCTGAAGGAATCCAGCTCCGGCGAGCACGTCGACGCGCTCCTGGAGGACGTCCTCGATCTCTCCACGGGCCCTCCCGCTCCCGCGGCGTCCGACGCCTCGGTGGTCGACGAGCCGGACGACATCGACCAGGAGGTCGCGGAGCAACTGTTCGACTCGCTCCTGGTGGAAATCCAGCCTTCCGAGCGCGATAACCCGCCGGAGGACGCGGTCGGTCCGCCGCCGACCGAGGTCGCGGAATCCCCGTCGCAGGACTTCGGCGGCGTGGAGAGGGTGCCCGTCCTCGCGACGCCTGCGGAGACGGAGGGACGGAAACTCACGCGGATCTCGGGTCGGATGATGGACTTGGTCACGTTCGGCGGCATCGCCGGCCTCGTCGGTGTCTTCGTCTACTTCCGGATGTATGCGAACCCGTTCGATCCCACGAACCTGCTCCCGCTCGTGCTCTTCGCGGCCGTAGCGGCGGCGAGCATGGCGGCCGGCGCTGCGTTGTTCCATGTCTCGAACAGCGAAGTCGCCCAAGGAGACCGCCTCGTCAAGTCGGGTCGGTATCAGGACGCCCTCGCCCACTACGAACGGGCGATCCGGATCGTCCGACGGCCTTCGTATGCCTGGACCTCCCGCGGGGTTGCGATGAAGTACCTCGGTCGGCTCGACGAGGCACTCCGGTGCCACGAGAACGCGATCCGACTCGACGCGGAAAACGAAGTCGCGTGGTGCAACCTCGGCACCGTGTATTTCAAGAGGGGAGAGCTCGGCAAGGCCCTCGACTGCTACGACAAGGCGATCGGAATTCGGCCGCGGTACGCGATCGCATGGAACAACAAGGGCGTCGTGTTCGCTCGCATGAACCGGTTCGCGGAGGCGGACAAGTGCCACGCCAAGGCGACGAAGCTCCGTCCGGAGTACGTGGCGGCGTGGCTCAATCGCAGCGAAGTGCTCGCCCGCCTCGGTTCGCGCGAGCAGGCGCAGAAGTGCCTCGAACGGGCGCGCTCGATTTCGAGGGGCGCGTCGGCGCCCGCCTAGGCACGGCCGATTGCAAGGACGTAGATCTCGGGGCTGCGTGCGGACGAAGCGCTTGGCTTGACCCCTTTGACGGCTTGGAAGTGCTCGCCGACGCGTCGAAGGAAGGCGGGGTATCCGTCTCCCTGGAACACTTTCACGAGGAACACGCCTCCGGGCCGCAGGGCTCGGATCGCGAAACCCAGCGCGGTGTCCGCGAGGTCGAGCCCTCGCGCGACATCGACCGCGCGGTTCCCGCTCAACCTCGGGGCCATATCGCTCAGCACGACGTCCGCGGGTTTCCGGAGGCGTTCGAAGAGTTCGCTGCGGATGCGCGGATCTGCGAAGTCGCCGCGCAGGAACTCGACGCCTTCGATCGGAGCCATCCGAGCGCTGTCCACGGCGAGTACGCGTCCCGCAGGCCCGACACGCTCCCGCGCAATCTGAGACCACCCCCCCGGTGCCGCGCCAAGATCAACGACGACATCGCCGTCTCGAAAGAGTCCGTAGCGGAGGTCGATCTGCGAGAGCTTGATCGCGGCCCGGCTGCGGTATTCCTGCCGCTTCGCGGCCCGGTAGAATCGGTCGTGCTTGTGCGCCTTGACCCAGGCCTTTCCCATGTGCGTCCGGTGACGAAGGGGATGAAGGCCATAACGATTTGGATGGGGGCACGACACCCTCATCGTTTCGCGGCGTCTCGCAACGCTTGAAATATGCGCGCCCGCTTCGTGGCCTCGTGGTGCGCACCTACGCCGAGGCCGGCGTGAGCCAGGACGAGAAGGCCGCGCATATCGCCGCCTTGGTCTCCGCGCTGACGTACAAGCGCAGCGGCGCCGGTCGACCGCTTACCAAGATCGGCCACTTCACAGGCCTCGTGGACTTCGGATCGTACGCGCTCTCCTTGTGCACGGACAGCGTCGGCACGAAGACCCTCGTCGCCAAGGACATGCGGCGCTGGGACACGATCGGAATCGACTGCGTCGCGATGAACGTGAACGACATGATCTGCATCGGCGCGGAGCCGCTCGCCTTCGTCGATTACGTCGCCATCGAGCAGTACGACCGAGAGGTCGCCCGCCAGATCGGCGTCGGATTGAACCGCGGTGCCGCGCTCGCCAATGTCTCGATCGTCGGCGGAGAGATCGCCGTCGTGCCGGAAATCGTGCGGGATCTGGATCTCGCGGGCACCTGCTTCGGCGTCGTACGGAAGTCCAAGATCATTGACGGTCGGGCGATTCGCGCCGGGGACGTCATCATCGGCCTGCCGAGCACGGGCCTTCATTCGAACGGGCTGACGCTGGCGCGAAGGCTCCTGCGGGATGCGGCGATCACCGTCTTCGATCGGGTCGGCGGCGGGGGACGTCCCTGGGGAGAAGAGCTTCTTGAACCGACCGCCATCTACGTGCGACCGATCTTGCGCGCAGTCCGGAAGGCCCGCATCCATGGTATGGGCCACCTCACCGGCGGGGGCCTTCGGAACCTCGTCCGGCTCAAAGGGAACGTCGCGTTCCGAATCACGGAACCGCTCCCCCCGCATCCCGTCTTCGGGACCCTCCAGTCGCTCGGAGGGGTCGAGGACCGTGAGATGTACGAGACCTTCAACATGGGGATGGGGTTCGCGGTCGTCGCGCCGGAAGACGAGGCGCACGACGTGATTCGCGCGTTGCGTCCCGACGTCAAGGCGAAGGTAGTCGGCGAGGTCGCTCGCGGCCGGGGCGTCGCGCACGAGCCGCTCGGCCTGCACTGGGATTCATATTAAGAAGGAAAGGTAGCGCTTAATGCGTAAATTCTCTCAAACTTAGAATGGGCGGTATTGAATGAACAAGTTGGCTAATTCGGCCTCCAATCGAATGAATCGAGATGTCCTTGACTGGCTACTAGAGGAAAATCAACCATCCGTCCGCTACCATACTTTGGTCGACCTCTTGGGTCGCAAAGAAAACGATTCACAGGTCAGAGAAGCGTACTCGAAGATCCCTCGAAAGGGCTGGGCCAAAGACATTCTAGATCTGCAAAAACCTGGAGGATACTGGGAACCAAACGAACCAACAAGTCCGACAGAGGAGAATGTTCTCCGGAGGCCAGCGAATTTTCTCAGATGGTTAAGTTTTCTCCTTCGGCCAGGTTATGTCACTACGAATTGGCGAGCTCTCGTCCTTTCAGACCTCGGGCTCACTTCAAAAGATCCAAGAATTGGAAAGATTGCCGATCTCTTCTTCAAGTACAAGCTTGGACTAGGATCACCGATTAACATCTACAATGAGGAAGTATGCATCGTAGGGAACACTGCGCGTATGCTAACTCGCTTTGGTTACCTTGATGATTTCAGAGTACGGAAGCTGTACGACCGGCTGGTCGAAGATCAAAAGGAGGACGGGGGCTGGAACTGCTTCCCGAGTGACAGAGGAACTCTTGACAGCTGGGAAGCTCTCGCTGCGTACGCTGTGCTACCAAAGGCGAAAAGGACCAAACGCATCAACCACTCGATCGAACGAGGGGTCGAGTTTTATCTCCAAAGAAAGCTCTTCGATGATGGGGAAAAAAAGTACAGTCCCTGGTTCAGGTTTCACTACCCCGTTCATTATTACTACGACATCCTTGTTGGTTTGGATCTTGTCACTAAGCTGGGCTATGCAGACGATCGGCGACTCGGCCCCGCCCTTAGGATTCTCAACGACAAGCGACGGCGTGACGGAAGTTGGCGACTCGACAAAGTGCATCCCGATCTCGGAGCCGGAGCAGGCTACGATCCGAACCTGAAGAAAGTCAAGCCCTTTGCATTAGAAGAAGCCGGCAAGCCGAGTAAGTGGATCACGCTCACCGCCCTCCGCATTTTGAAAAGAGTGGAGGACGCAAGGTAGAACCCGTCGTCGAGCCTTTATCCCAACGCGGCATCACGCCTACCGGTGTGCCTGTGCCTGGGTTGCTCGACGGAATCCGCGTGCTCGATCTCTCGCGCGTCATGACCGGTCCCTATTGCACGATGATGCTCGCGGACCTCGGGGCCGACGTCATCAAGATCGAACGTCCCGGGGAAGGGGACGACACGCGGAGCTGGGGTCCGCCGTTCCTCGGCGGGGAAAGCGCGTACTTCCTGAGCGTGAATCGCAACAAGCGTAGCGTGACGGTCGACTTGACGCAGGAGGAGGGACGGCAAATCATTCGAACGCTCGCGGCTCGGTCCGACGCGCTCGTCGAGAACTTCTCGCCGGGGACCGCCACCCGCCTGGGGATCGACTACGATTCACTCGCCCGCGAGAATCCGCGGCTCGTGTATTGCTCGATCTCGGGATACGGCCAGGAGGGACCGTACCGCGCATGGCCCGCGTACGACCTGATCCTCCAGGGAATGGGCGGTCTGCAAGCGGTCACGGGGGAGCCGGGCCGACCGCCCCTCCGGATCGGCGTGGCGGTGGCGGACCTTGCGGGGGGCATGTTCGCCGCCTTCGCGATTGTGGCGGCGCTCCTCCGCCGGGCAACGTCGGGAAGCGGCGAATTCATAGACCTCTCGCTACTCGACTCGCAGGTCGCATGGCTCACCTACTTGGCGGGCATCTACCTCGCGACGGGTCGCGAGCCGCTCCGGAGTGGATCGAAGCATCCGATGATCGTACCCTACCAGACTTTCGCGACCGCCGACGGGTATGTCAACGTCGCCGCGGGAAACGATCGGCTATTCCGAAGGCTGTGCGAGGCGATCAGCACCCCCGCCCTCGCGGACGATCCGAGGTTCTCGACGAACCGCGGTCGCGTCGAGAACCGCAAGGAACTCGAGCCGGGCCTTGAGGCGGTGTTCGCGACCGCGTCCACGGGGGACTGGCTGCGGCGACTGCGGGAGCATGGAGTTCCGTGCGGCCCGGTTCTCTCGATCCGGGACATCGTCGAGAATCCGCAGGTCGCGGCCCGAGGCCTCCTCGTGGAGATGGATCACCCCGCCGCGGGCCGGATCCGCCAGTTCGGGCCTCCGTACCGGATGCGGACATCCCGGGCGTCGCACGATCCCCCGCCGCTGCTCGGGCAACACACGGAGGAGGTCCTCCAATCCCTCGGCTACGACGCCGACCGGATCGGGGCGCTCCGAAGGGACCACGTCGTTTGAGGGATACCGTGGCGCTCGCGCTCCTCTTCGACCTCGACGGCACGCTGATGGACACGCTCGACACGATCGTCCAAGCGATGAACACGGCCTGCGATGACCTCGGCGTCTCCCCTCCGTTCCGCGCCCAGGAATTGCGGCCCACGATCGGGATGCCGGTCCAACGCCAGCTGCAGCTGCTCCGCGGGATCATCGGGCCGTTGGCGGACGAGTTCACGGACCGCTATTACGCGCACTTCACCCGCGCCGTCGAGCGCGGCGTCGGCCTCTATCCCGGCGTGAAGGAGACCTTCCCCTCCTTCGCCGGGCGACCGATCGCCTCGATGTCGACCCGAAGGGCCCACCAGGTCGACCGGATGCTTCGCATCACCGGGCTGCGCGGGTTCTTCCGATCGGTCGTCGGAGGCGACCAGGTGTCGCGACCGAAACCCTTCCCGGATTTGCCGCTGTTCGGAGCGAAGGCGCTCGGTGTGTCGCCCGAGGCCTGCGTCGTCCTCGGCGACAGCCCCGTCGACATCCAGGCGGGCCGCTCCGCGGGAATGAAGACGATCGCGGCCGTCTACGGTTACGGCGACTCGGCGGCGGTCGCGGACGCGGCACCGGACGCGACGATCCGTCACTTCTCCGAGCTCCCTTCGGTCATCCGGACCCTCGAACGTTGAAAGCGCGGAACCCTTATCCGCGCACCTCCGCTTCCGATGTCCGTGGCCCAACGGGCGAAGGCCAAGCGGCCTCCCAAGCCCCCGAAACGCGACTCCGAAGAGCCGACCGTCGCGCTCGGCAGGACCTACAGCGGCGTTCCGGTCCCCGTCGTCGTCGCCCCGCGGGAGCTGACCGTCGAGGAGTTCCGGGCTCGGATCGGATTCCCGGGACAGCCGCCGTTCACGCGGGGCGTCCGCGCGACGATGTACCGGGGACGCCTGTGGACGATGCGACAGTATGCGGGATTCGGCACCGCGAAGGAGACGAACCGCCGATTTCGGTACCTTCTGTCCCAGGGGAACGAAGGCCTGAGCGTCGCCTTCGACTTGCCGACGCAGATGGGCTACGACAGCGACGCGCCGATGGCGCGGGGCGAGGTCGGTCGGACCGGAGTCGCGATCTCGACGATCGCAGACATGCGCACGCTCCTAGACGGCCTCCCGCTCGGCCGCGTGAGCACGAGCATGACGATCAACGCGACCGCCGCGATCCTCCTCGCGTTATACATCGCCGTGGCGGAAGAACAGGGTGTGCCTTGGAAACAACTCCGAGGCACGGTCCAGAACGACATCCTGAAGGAGTACGTCGCTCGGTCGACGTACATCTACCCGCCGGACGCGTCCATGCGCCTCGCGATCGACGTGATCGAGTTCTGTGCCCGGGAGGTCCCGAAGTGGAACGCCATCAGCGTGAGCGGATACCACATCCGCGAGGCGGGCGCGACGGCGGCGCAGGAGATCGGCTTCACCCTTGCGAACGCGATCGCCTACCTCGAGGCGGCCGTCAAGCGGGGCCTCGAGATCGACGTGATTGCGCCGCAGATCTCCTTCTTCTTCAATGCCCACATGGACCTCTTGGAAGAGATCGCGAAATTCCGCGCGGCCCGGCGCCTGTGGTCTTCGATCATGGCCGAGCGGTTCCACGCGACGAAGCCGGAATCGCTCGCGTTGCGGTTCCACGCGCAGACGGCCGGTGTCGCGCTGACGGCGCAGCAACCGGAGAACAACGCCGTCCGCGTCGCAATCCAGGCGCTCGCCGCGGTCCTCGGCGGCGCGCAATCCCTGCACACGAACAGTATGGACGAGGCCCTCTCGCTGCCTTCTGAGAAGGCCGTTCGGCTTGCCCTCCGCACGCAACAGATCCTCGCCCACGAGAGCGGCGTCGCGAATACGATCGACCCGGCCGCCGGCGCTTTCGTCATTGAGTCCCTGACGGATCGGCTGGAGTCCGAGGCATCCGACCTGATTCGAGAGGTGCATCGGCGCGGAGGGATGCGGAAGGCGATCGAGTCGGGCTGGGTGCAGCGACAGATCGCGGACTCCGCGTACCGATTCCAGACGGAGCTCGAGAGGGGCGAGCGGACGGTCGTCGGCGTGAACGCGTACGTCGAGGGGGGCGGGAGCGTCCCGCTGTATCGCGCGGACCCGAAGCTGGAGGCCGAGCAGGTCCGACGACTCCGGGCCTTCCGGAAGGCCCGCAACGCCAAGGCGGTCGACCGGGCCCTCCGCGAACTCGAGCGGGCCGCGCGGTCCAAGTCCAATCTCATGCCCGCGATCCTGTCCGCGGTCCGGGGGAACGCGACGCTCGGCGAGATCAGCGACGTGCTCCGATCGTCGTTCGGCACATACCGGGAGCGGCAGGAGGTATGACCGACCGCGCGCACCACGTGGGCATTGCGGTGAAGCGATTGGAGGACGGCCTCGCTCTCTACCGGACGCTGGGCCTGGAGCCCGAGTCGGTCGAGGACGTCCCGACGGAAGGCGTGCGAGCCGCCTTTCTGCGGGCCGGCGGGGTTCGGGTCGAGCTGCTGGAATCGCTCCGGTCGGACGGGGTTATCGCCCGCTTCATCGAGCGCCGGGGGGAAGGAATCCACCACCTCGCCTTCGCGACGGACGACATCCGCGGCGCGATGGCACGACTCCAGGCGGCCGGCCTCGAGCTCGTGGACTCGGAACCTCGTCGCGGGGCCCATGACCGACTCGTGGCCTTCGTCCATCCCCGGTCCGCGCACGGCGTCCTCCTCGAACTGGTGCAGGATGCGGACTGATCCGGGCGGTCCGGCCCCTCAGCGGGATTAGGCTGACTCCCGCCGAGAAGGTTTATCCAATCCCGCACAGTCCGCGGTCGCCGTGACTCTTGAAGGCGCGGCCGTTTCGGCCGCCGCGACTGTTGTGAGCGCCGCATTCGCGGCTCTCGGCTTTCGTCAGTGGCTCGGGCGCCGCAGGCCATATCAGTTCGCCTGGTCCGTCGGACTCGGGCTGTACGCCGTTGCCGCGTTCACGCAGTTCCTCGGAGAGGAGTACGGCTGGTCCGTCCCGGTGTACAAGGTCTATTACCTGATCGCCGCCCTCCTCGTTGCGGTCCTGGGAATCGGGTCGACGCTGCTCGTGCACCGTCGGGCCGGAATCGGGTTCGCTCTTTACTCCGCGATTGTCTTCGTGGGGTTCGCCATCGCGGTTGCCGGGACCGCGGTGGATCAAGCCGCGTTCGCCCTGCCTTTCCCTGTCGCCGGGACCGCGATCCCCGACGGCAACGTTCGCTCGTTCTCGTATCTCTTCACGATTCCGGGGAGCGTCGCTCTGATCGGGGTCGCGATCTACTCGTACTGGCGGACGCGGCTCCGCTTCAATCTCTGGATCGGAATCGGCGCGCTCATCGTCGCGGCGGGAGGCTCCCTCGCCCGCCTGTCGTTCTCGTGGGCGTTGTACGTCGGGGAGCTGCTCGGGATCGCCGTGATGTTCTGGGGATTCCTCGCGAGTCAAGACGTTGTCAAGGCGCGCGCGCCCGCTAGGGCACAGATTGCCTCATGACCCGAGAACGTTGAAATACCGGCCCGCGGGTCCATCGGCGGTGAAAGTCGGCGAGTTTCACGACTCGAACCGGAAGATCGTCGGGCGGACCGTGCTCCACCATGACGTCCTCGAGTCGACGAATGAGACCGCGAAGGAACTCCTCGAGACCGACATCGAGGAAGGCCTCGTCGTCTGGGCGGATCGACAGGTCGCCGGTCGCGGCCGGCAGGGCCGGGCCTGGGCCTCTCCCGCGGGCGGCCTGTACGTGTCCATCATCCTCCGACCGAAGGAGGCGCACGCGTGGATCCTCGGGTTGCTCATCGGAATGCCCGTTGTGAAGGCCCTCCGGCACTTCGGAGTGTTCGCGGGCCTGAAGTACCCGAACGACGCAGTCTACCAGAGCCGCAAGATCGCGGGCCTCCTATGCGAGGGCGTGTATCGGCGAGACGTGTACCATGTCGTCGCCGGCATCGGCGTGAACACGAACGTCGACTTGGACAAACTCCCGCCCGACGTCCAGCCGCACGCGACGACGTTGAAGCGGGAGGTGAACCTGTTCGTCGCGAACGATGAGTTCCTCGACTACCTCCTGAATCAGGTCGACGACCTGTACTCGCGATACCGGAACACCCGAGTCGAATTTCTCCTGAAGGACTATCGGGGGCAGTGCACGACGATCGGGAAGCGGGTCGTGGCCACCACCTCGAAGGGGAAGATGATCGGACGCGCCTACGACATCGCCGCCAACGGCGCTCTCGTCATCATGGACGACGCAGGAGGCAAACACGAGTTCGTCGAAGGGTCCCTCGAGGTGCTCAAGTGAGCGCCTTCGAATGCCGGGAGCGCAGCGGACTGCCGCTCTCCCGGACTGGGCCGCTCCGGGAGACCGCGAAGGATTAAAGACGCGCCTCCGCGTTCGGCGCTTCATGGCGGTCGACGAGCGCGTCGAGGATCTGCGCCGACGGAAGGCCCTCTCGAAGGTGGGTGGCGGCAAAGAGCGGATCGGCGCGCAACGGGCGAAAGGTAAGCTCACGGCCCGGGAGCGGTTGGACCTCCTGTTGGACCCGGGATCGTTCGTCGAGACCGATCCGTTCGTCGAGCATCGCACGACGGAGTTTGGCATGGACAAGAAACGGATTCCGGGGGATGGCGTCGTCACCGGCCACGGCACGATCGACGGCCGGACGGTGTTCGTCTTCTCGCAGGACTTCACCGTCTTCGGCGGGAGCCTCGGCGAGATGCACGCGAACAAGATCGTGAAGGTCATGGACCTCGCAATGAAGGTCGGGGCGCCGGTCGTTGGGCTGAATGACAGCGGGGGCGCGCGGATCCAGGAGGGCGTCATCAGCCTCGGAGGCTACGCGGAGATCTTCTTTCGCAACGTCCTGGCGTCGGGGGTCGTACCGCAGATCAGCGCGATCTTGGGACCGTGCGCCGGCGGGGCGGTGTACAGCCCCGCGATGACGGACTTCATCGTCATGGCGAAGGGCACGTCGAACATGTTCATCACGGGCCCGGAGGTGATCAAGGCCGTCACCGGGGAGGAGGTCAGCTTCGAGGAACTCGGGGGCGCGATGACCCACGCCGAGAAGAGCGGGGTCGCCCACTTCGCCGAGGACGATGAGAAAGCCGCCCTCCGGGTGGTCCGCAAGCTCCTCAGCTACATCCCATCGAACAACGTGGACGACCCCCCGATGCTACGGACCGACGACGAAGCGAGCCGGATGGACCCAGAACTCGCCGCCGTGGTGCCTCGGGAGCCCGACAAGCCGTACGACATGCGCGACGTCATGACGCGAGTCGTCGACCGCGGATCGTGGTTCGAGGTGCACGAGCATTGGGCGCAGAACATCGTCGTGGGGTTCGCGCGGCTCGAAGGCCATCCGGTCGGCGTCGTCGGGAACCAGCCGAAGGTCCTCGCGGGCACGCTCGACATCAACTCGTCGATCAAGGCCGCGCGCTTCGTGCGGTTCTGCGATGCGTTCAACATCCCCTTGTTGACGTTCGTCGACGTCCCGGGGTTCCTCCCCGGCATCGAGCAGGAATACGGAGGGATCATCCGCAACGGGGCGAAGCTGCTCTTCGCGTACAGCGAGGCAACGGTCCCGAAAGTCACCGTCATCACGCGCAAGGCGTACGGCGGCGCGTACGACGTGATGTGCTCGAAGCATATCCGGGGCGATTTCAATTTTGCTTGGCCTTCGGCGGAGCTTGCGGTCATGGGGCCCGAGGGGGCGGTCCAGATCGTCTTCAAGAAGGAGATCGAGGAGGCCGAGGAGCCGAAGAAGCGGGAGGCGCAGCTCGTCCGCGAGTATCGGGACCGCTTCGCCAACCCGTACATCGCGGCCGGGATGGGCTACCTCGACGACGTGATCGAGCCGCCGGAGACGCGGCCGCGAGTGATTAGCGCCTTCACCGTCCTCCGGACGAAGCGCGAGACCCGTCCGCCGAAGAAGCACGGCAACATTCCGCTCTGACGCGGGGGAACATGTTCCGGCGGTTGCTGATCGCGAACCGCGGTGAGATCGCGATTCGGATCGCGCGGACCGCCCGCGCGATGGGCATCCGCTGCATCGGCGTGTACTCGGAGGCGGACCGGTCAGCCCTGCACCGCCGCTCGATGGACGAAAGCCGCGAGATTGGCGGCCCTCTGCCCGTCCAGAGCTACCTGGACATCGAGTCGATCCTGCGCGTCGCGAAGGCTACGGAAGCGGAGGCGGTCCATCCCGGGTACGGGTTCTTGTCCGAGGACCCGGCCTTTGCCGCACGCTGCGCCGAACAAGGGATCGTCTTCGTGGGTCCGCCGCCGAATGCGATGGCCCTCACCGGCGACAAGATTGCGGCGCGTCGGGCGATGGCGGAGGCCGGTGTGCGTGTCACGGAAGGCGTCGACCGGGTCCTGCGATCGGCCGAGGAGGCTCGTTCGGTCGCTTCAGAACTCGGATACCCGGTGCTCTTCAAGGCGACGGCGGGCGGCGGCGGCATCGGCATGGCTCGGGTGGATCGGCCGTCGGACCTCGCGGCGGCTTGGGACTCCGCCCGCTCGATCGCGCGCGCGAACTTCGGAAATCCGGATGTCTTTCTGGAAAAGTACCTCCAGAAAGCGCGGCACGTGGAAGTGCAGGTCTTGCTCGCGGCTCGCGGCGCCGGACTGGGCTTCGTCGAACGGGAATGCAGCGTGCAGCGACGGCACCAGAAACTCGTCGAGGAGACTCCGTCTCCGGCGGTCGCGCCGAGGCTGCGGGCGCGCCTCCTCGAGGTCGCGGTCCGCGGGCTGCAAGCGCTCGGGTACCGCAACGCGGGGACGGTCGAGTTCCTGCTCCACCAGGGCCGCTTCACGTTCAACGAGGTGAACGCGCGACTCCAGGTTGAGCACCCGATCACGGAGATGGTCACGGGCGTGGACCTCGTACGGCAGCAACTGCGTATCGCGGCGGGCGAGGGGCTTGAGATCTCCGCGAACGAGATCCGTCGCCGAGGACATGCGATCGAGTGCCGAGTGAACGCGGAGGATCCGCTCCGGAACTTCCTCCCGTCTCCGGGTCGGATCGTCGCGTACCGGGAGCCGTCCGGACCGGGTATCCGCGTGGACAGCGGTGTGGGGGTCGGTTCGACGGTGCCGCCCTACTACGATCCGCTGCTCGCGAAACTCGTCGCTCACGCCGGCACCCGGGAACTCGCAATCCGACGGATGCGCGGAAGCGTGGATGCGTTCGAGATCCATGGCGTCCACACGAACCTGTCGTTCCATCGGGCGCTCTTCCATGAGGGTCGCTTCGTGCGTGGCGATCTCTGGACGACGATGGTCGCGGACCTGCGGATCGCAGAACGGATGAAGGGTCGGGGACCCTGGGAGGAGCGGATTGCGGCGATCGCCGCGGCCCTCGCCGCGGACGGCCGCTTGGAAGCCGGTCCTACGTACCCGATCGAGCGCCTCCGGCGGTCCGGGTGGGTGCTCGCAGGGCGTCAACAAGGGCTCTCGGGAGGTGCGCATGCGATTCCGGCTCGTCGTCGATGGTGAGGCCCGGGACATCGATCTCTCACGTGATTCCAAGGGAATCACGGTCCGCGTAGATGGAGCGAGATATCGCGCCCAAACAAAGTCTACGAAGGAAGGAATCGCGATCCGGCTCGGGTCCGAAACAAGGCGGATCCGGTTCGAGGGTCGCGAGGCGATTGTCGATGAGCACCGGCACACGATCTCCATCGGGGAGGTGACGGAGGATCGACCCGAGAGGGCGCCCGCGACGACGATCCGGAGAGCCTCGATCGAGGTGCGGTCGTCGATGCCGGGCCGCGTGGTCCGGGTGCTGGTCGCTCCCGGCGCCCGCGTGAAGCGGGGGCAGACCCTCCTCGTCCTGGAGGCGATGAAGATGCAGAACGAGATTCCCGCGCCGCAGGACGGTGTGGTGCGGCGCCTCAACGCGACCGAAGGTGAGACGATCCCCGCGGACCGGGTCGTCGCCGTCCTCGAGCGTCGCTGACCCGGGGTACGTCGAGGATATGTCGCAGTCGGTCCTTCTTCGTGACGAGGTATCGTCGGTTCGTGGCCGTTGCAGGGACCTGCAGCGGGATTCGTTTGGACACCCGCACGCCGTACGCCTCGAGTTGCTCGATCTTCGCCGGGTTGTTCGTCATCAACCGCACCGATTTCACGCCGAGCACGCGGAGCACGCAGGCGGCGCACTTGTACGAGCGGAGGTCCGCGGGGAATCCCAAGACGCGGTTCGCATCGACCGTGTCGAGCCCGTGGTCCTGAAGGTGGTACGCCGCGACTTTGTTCGCGATCCCGATCCCGCGGCCTTCCTGTGCGAGGTAGATCAGGGCTCCGTACGACGCCGCTCCGATTCGCTTCAAGGCGGCATCGAGCTGGGCGCCGCAGTCGCAGCGTTCCGATCCGAACACGTCACCGGTGATGCATTCCGAGTGAAGGCGGACGAGCACGTCCTGTCGGCCCGCGATCCGCCCCTTAACCAGGGCGACGTGCTCCTCTCCCGTGAACGGACATTGGAACGCATGGATACGGAATGGCCCGTAACGCGTGGGGAGGCGCGCCGGCACGGTGAGCAGGATGTTATCACACAGCGCTTCGCGGTTCCCGGCCATGACGCCGTTCCGATGGACCGGCTCTATATAAGAATTCGGCCGCAAACTCGCCGCATCAGCGTTCGGACTCCAGGTGAGCGACGATCAGGGCGGGCGCCGCACCGATCGCCGTGGCGGTTTCCAGGACAATGCCGCGGTCCGTGAGGTCGAAGTGATAGCGGCCCAGCGGATACGCATCACGGTCATCGAGGCCCCGCGGACCGAGCCCGAACACGAGGAGGAGCGACGTCCCCCCGCGCAGTAGGTCCGCGAGCCGCTTGGCCGTCGCGGCCTTCTTTGGATCTGGGCGATTCGTCGTGATCACGGGATCTCCGAGCTGCGGCGGGAACCCCCGCCTTGGGAAATCGAACGCCGCAAAACGACCGGCGTCCGCGAGTTCCCGGAGGTACTTGCCCTCCTCCCCGATGCTCGTCGTCCCGGAGACCCACACGGCGATCTCCTGGGGCGTCCGCAAGCCGTTCTGATACGGGAACCCGAACGTCGCGAGATTGCAGTCGAACGCGAGCGCGACCGGCGCCGCGCGGGCGATCGCTCGACGATGCGCTTCCGCGAAGCGCACTGGGTCGTACGAGTTGTAGAGGCCGATGGTCATGCGTCCGCGGGCCATCGCGGTGCCGATGGACTACGGATTATTTGCAGGTGCGCCCGCGAGCAGACCCGGGTCCATCGCGGATTGCGCGCCTATCCAGACGCTGAATCTTGAACTACCCTGTCGCCCTTGTCCCGCCACCGTGCGGATGTTCTATTACACCGTCGACGGCGGTCGCGTGGCGGGCCTCCCCGGGCCGGCGTACATGGAGTGGGACTTCGCTCGGTTGCGGAAGATGGGGTACTCCGTCGTCGTGAGCCTCGAGTGCGATCGCCTCAACACGTTCGAGATCGAAGACGCGGGGTTCGAGCACAAGAAAATCTGCATCGAGGACTTCTCGGCACCTTCGTTCGACCAGATCGACGAGTTCGTCGCGTTCCTCGACTCGAAACTCGGGGAGGGCAAGAAGGTCCTCGTGCACTGCTATGCGGGCCGCGGTCGGACCGGGACGATGCTCGCGGCCTATCTCATCCACCAGGGCATGTCGTCGGATTCGGCGATCGGCGAGATCCGGGCGCGTGCGGGAGAGGCCTACGGCACGATTCGGGGCGTCATCGAACCCGAACAGGAGGAGACCCTGCATCAGTACGAAGGCCGCGTGCGAGGGACGTAGCGGCCGGCTCACTTCAGCTCGACGAGGTCCTCGCCTTCCCAGGTGTACTTCTTCTGCTTGCGCTTCTTGTGGACCCCTTTCTGCAGCAGATATCCGACGAGGAGGGGCAACCCGATCGTCGCATCGACGAGGCTCTGGGCCATCTTCGCGTCTTTGTGGAACTTGCCCCACGACTGGCTCTCCTCGAACGTGCACCCGCTGAGGCCGCCCCACTGCGGAACGTCCGTCGTGATTTGCGCGGCGTACATGTGCGGGTTCTCCGGGTAGCCCATGACTTCCTGGATCACCTCGACCTGGGAAATGTAGTTCTTGGGCGTGCCGCCGCCGACATAGAAGACGCCCGTCCTCGGGGACTTCAGCTTGACCTGGGCGATCTCGTAGTTGTCCTTGATCGAGTCGATCGCGATGGGATTGCGGCCCGCTTTCACGCGATCGTGATGGTGCTTCGCGAGGGCAATCCCGACGGACGAGTCGTTCAGAGCCGGCACGAAGTACGGGATCCCCTTCCGATAGCAGGTGCCGACCAGGCTGTTCGGATCCTTCTCGGCGATCTTCCCCATCATCGCGAGGAACTCGCGGCTGCTGTACGACCTCGGTTCGAGGGAGTCCGCGAGGGCCGCAATCTCCTCGTCGCACTCCCGGAACAGCGACTCGTCCGCAAGGGTATCGTACACGCGGTCCAGGAAGTGCTCCCGGAGCACGATGTCGTCCGCGTCGGGCGAGGACCGGTAGTGCCTATACCCGTGGGCCTCGTAGAAGTCGTGATACGCAATCGCTCCCGTCGTCACGACGACATCGACCAGCCCGAATTCGACCATGTCCCGCATGACCTTTCGCAGCCCGCCGGGAGTCAATGCGCCCGCACCGCCGAAGAAGACCGTGCACTTCGGATCCGTCATGGCGTTCTCGAGCACGGAGGCACAGAGGCCGAGCGTCCTCGCCTGGAACGAGATGTGCTTGTAACCGTCCACGAGGTCTGCGACCGTCTTCGTCGTCTCGAGGTCGAGATGCTCGATCGGGACCGAAGTGAGGTCGGCTTTCGTGGGCTTCTTGCTCGCCATGGCCGGCCCAATGTGCGTCTCGGACTAAAGGCTTCGGTTCTACGCCTTCTTCTTGCCTTCGACGGCCTCCGCGATCGCGCGGGACTTCTCTTTCGGCCTCGAACAGACGGCGTACTCGTCTCCGTCGAAGAACACGTCGAGGTCGGGGTTTGCCCGCTGGATCTCCTGAATCCGCTGCATGATGTCCTTCAGGGTAATCGACTCGTCGTTCGGGTCGATGCGCACGATAATCCTCTTTGCGCTCTCCGTCCTCACGGCCTGCCCCTGCTCCGAAATCCGGTCGCGACCGTCAGACCCGTCCGACCGTATAAATACTATTCCGGCGCGGCGCCGCGCGGAGATTCTCGCTCGCATACACGTGCTAGATTGATGGATGATACTGGCGACCTTACGATTATATACCCTCTCGGGAGGTAGTGACGCGAACCGGTTCAGCGGAGTCGGTCGTGCGAACGATGCTATGGGAGGCACGGGCCTGATGGCGATGAAGCCCACGGACGGCACCGTGGCCCAGGTCTGTCGGGTCTGCGGCGGGGAAGTGAACCCGCACGGGGAGTGCGTCGTCTGCGGCACGAAGCAGTCGTCGTCGGGCGCGAAGGCGGAGGACAAAGGCCTCGGCACGTGGCTCAAAGGCGCCTCCGACAGCGGCTTGAACACATGGATGGGCGCCGAGGGGACCGGCGGCGACTCCCGGGACGATGCGCTCCGCAAGTGGCTCGCGGGCGAGGATGACGCCTTCCAGGAATGGATCGGCGTGCCGACGGTCACTGGGGGCGCGAAGGCCGGGCGAACGGCGGACCAACTCTCGGACGACAAGCTCCGGGACCTCCGGGCGAAAGGCCTCGAGGTCGACGGCCTGCGCGCCGAACTCGAGTCGATGCGCGCGACGTTGAACCGGGAGCTGGCGAACTTCCGCACCGGCCGGTTCGATCCGATCCGATACATCGAGGAGACGGCGGGCCTCTCGAAGCAGCTCCAGACGGCGATCGCGAAGCGCAAGGAGCTGGAACAGGAGATCGAGCACATCAAGAAAGGGTCCATTGCGGTCATCAAATACGTCAAGTCCCAGCAGCTCAAGGCGGGCGCTTCACCCGAGGCGAGGAAGCGCCTCGACCAGGAGACGAAGGCCCGGCAGTCGCTCGAAGGGCAGGTCGCGGACATGCAGGCGGTGAACGACCAGCTCCGGAAGCAGATCGACGCCGGCCTCGCGAAGATGAAGCCGGATCATCGGGAACTGAAGAAGCGCGAGATCTCGCTGGGGGAGCGGGAGGCCGCGCTCCAGGCGAGGGAGGCGCGCCAAGCTTCCGTCGGAGCGGGCGAGGCGGGCGCTCCAAGCGAGGAGTTGAAGCGCCGGCTCGAGGAGGAACTGCGGGAGAAGGAGCAGGAATACCTGGAGAGCGAGGAGGCTTTCAAGAAGCGGATCATCGGCCTCGAAGAGCAGGTCAGCAAGTACAAGATCGAGGACAAGGTCCGCGTGGACTCGCAAGCGCTCGCGGGAAAGTCGAAGACGGAGGTGCAGGGCGTCCTCCAGAAGAAGGAGCAGGACGTCCAGCAGAAGGAGCGCATGGTCCTCCTCCGGGAACAGGAGCTGCAACGGCTCCAGGAGGAACTCCAGGTCAAGGAGGACGACATCAAGAAGGTGAAAGAGCCGCTCGCGTACAAGGAGGAGGAGCTCCTCCGTCGCGAAGAGGACCTGCTGTATCGCGAGAAGGTGATGCAGGCGGAGCGCCGCAAGATCGAGGACGCGAAGGCGCAAGGCGGCTCGACGGCCGAGCTCGACCTGAAGGCCCGCCTCGAGGAACTCAAGTCGGAGATCACGCAGAAGGAGGAAGAGGTCCGGTCGAAGGAGAAGTACCTCCAGCAGAAGATGGAGGATCTCCGGGCCCGGGAGCAGGGCTTAATCTCGGAGGACATCGAGGCCCGGGAGCAGGACCTCCAGATCGAGGTGAAGCAGCAGAAGGTGAAAACGGGCGTCCCGCGGCTCGACGACCTGTTGTTCGGCGGCATCCCGTTCGGCACGAACGCGTCCGTCTACGGCCCGGCGTACGTCGGGAAGGAGGTCGTGGTCGGCATCTTCATGGCGGAGGGCCTAAAGAAAGGGGTGCCGATCGTCTGGGTCCTGACCGACAAGGGTCCCGCCGACATCCGCGAGGAGATGTCGTTCGTCCTGCCCGGCTACGAGGAATATGAGAAGCTCGGTCTCGTCCGATACATCGACGCGTACTCGAAGTCGATGGGCGCGGAGGCGTCAGATCCGAACACGACGTACATCGACGAGCCGACGGACCACCAGGCGATCCTGAAAGCGGTCGATGCGAAAGCGGCGGACTTGAAGAAGAAGTATCCGACGTACCGGCTCGCCTTCCGCAGCGTCTCGACGCTCATTGCGTACCTGGACCCGACGACCACGTTCAAGTTCCTCCAGCCGTTCGTCGGCCGCCGCAAGCGGGACCGGGCCGTCGCGTTCTACGTGATTGAGAAGGGCATGCACGAGGAGCAGGAAATCCAGATGCTCGGCTCGCTCATGGACGGCAGCGTCGAATTCAAGGTGGAGCAACTCAAGTCGTTCATGAGCATCAAGGGCATCTGCGATGTGCAGAGCCGCGGCTGGATCCGCTACACGTACACGAAGTCGAACGTGTCGGTCGGGTCGTTCAGCCTCGACCACATCAAGTGATCAGGCGATTTCGGGCGAGCGGCCTTTCGGGGGCTTGCCGGCCGCCTGCTGGATGTTCACCTGGGGGATCGGGATCGGAGGCGGGAGGCGCAACTCCCGGGCGAGGAGGACGGCCTCGGGGATGCAGTTCGTCATGATGATCGTGTGGATCTCCTGCGCGACCTCGGGCGGCATCTGTCCGCCGGCGGACCAACCCCGCACGAGCGCCTTCGCGTCCCCTTCCCAGAGGAGGCTTCCTTCGATCTGGATGAGCCCGACCACGGCCTCGGACGCGTGGTAGTTCGCGGTGAAGCGGAAATCCACGGACGCCTGTCGCTCGCCGAGCTCGGAGACCAGGGTGACCGTGCTGTTGTGGTCCACCCGTAAGTTGACCCAGCGCTCCGCCGGCTTCACGAACCGTCGGCCGTCCACGCTCGACAGCTCGAAGGTCTTGATCGGCATTGCCATCGCGCCTAGGGGCCGAGCCTATATGAACGTTGTCGCAGAAGGCGGTTTTTAGCCCTCCATGGTGTTCGGAGGTGCCGTATGGTCCTCTGGATCGGGGTCGACGACACGGATAGCCTCCAGGGCATGTGCACGACGTTCCTCGCGACGGAGATCGTTCGCGACCTGACTCAGGACCACGATTTGATCGGGTATCCTCGCCTCGTGCGCCTCAACCCTAATGTTCCATGGAAGACCCGAGGAAACGGAGCCGTGTGCATCCAACTCGGAAGGGGGGAAGGTCCTACATCAATGGTCGGGTCGATTGCCGGACGTTCCATTATTTCCTACGCGAAGGGACGGACGCCGCCGGGGATGAAGGCTGTCGTCAGGCGCGTCGCGGAGCTCGTGGAACGCTGGTCACGATTTGACGACCCGACGACCAATCCGGCTTTCGTTGTCCTAGAAACGAAGCCACCCGCGGCTTTGTATTGGAAGGCCGTCCGTGGTGTCTTGTCCCGACAATCAGCGCGGGAGGCCTCTCGGGGGCTAGGAATCTTGCGACCGTACAAGAACGGTCGGGGGCTGATTGGCGCGCTCGCGTCCGTTGCGTGGCGACCCCGGGATCGCACTTACGAAATCCTCACTTACCGTGCCCGAGAAGCGTGGGGGAGCGATCGGCGAATCGTTCCCGAATCCGTGGTCCGAATGGACCGTTCGTTCCCTTCGACCTTCAATAACTACGACTACCAAAACGAGCACGTCGTTATTGCCCCCCGCTCCCCTTGTCCAGTCCTTTTCGGGATCCGTGGCGATGATCCGTCGATTCTCCCAGCCGCGATGAATACGGTGAAGGGGGAGCGACCCGAGCGATGGCTCATTTTTGAGACAAACCAAGGGACCGACGACCACGTAATCCGAGGCCTACCGTTGCGGTCCTGCGCTACCGTGCGGATGTCGGGGGTCGTACGATCACTTCCCCGCGACTTGCCCGGAGGTCACGTCGTCGTGCGCGTTTCGAACATCGACATTACGGCTTACGAGCCGTCCAAGCAATTCCGGTCGGTCGTTAGGCGACTCGTGCCCGGGGACCGAGTTCAGGTGGTCGGCGCTATCAGGCGTCGTCCGAAGACGGTGAATCTCGAGAAGATCCTAATCGAGTCGACCGTGAGCGTGACCCGAAAGGTGGCGAACCCGTGGTGTCCCGGTTGCCAGAAACGCACTAAATCAATGGGCCGCCAAGCTGGGTTCCGTTGTATCCGTTGCGGCAAACGCTTTCCCAAGTCCGCGGCGATTCTCGCCCTTGTTGATCGAGGGCTCTTGCCGGGCTGGTATGAGCCTCCGGTGTCCGCTCGCAGGCATCTAGCAAAGCCGCTGAAGCGAATGCAGTCGGAGGTCATACGCGATCGAGTCGCGCAAAGCGGGCTGCGAAAAGAGCCTTCCTTTGGGGTTCCGCCACTCCGAGTCCAGGGATCCGTTTCACCCGCTCGAGAAAGGTGACCGCTCGACTCAGCGGGATGAGGATCGCAAGGTAGAAGAATGAACCGAGGATGAACGCGTCGATGGGGCGGTTCAGCCTTGTTCCAAGGTAATCCATCCCCCAGAGAAGCTCCTGGACTGCGATTAGCCACAAGAGGGAGCTGGCCTTGAATAGGGCAATCCACTCATTTGCGAGGGGGAGGGTGATGAGTCTCAGGCCTTGGGGAAGCGTGATGCTCGCGAAAGTCTGCGCAGGACGCATCCCAATCGACTTCGCCGCCTCAATCTGGCCCTGGCCGACGGATTGAAACCCGGCACGGAACACCTCTGTCTGATAGCCTGTCGTGTTGACCGAGAGGGCGACGATTCCTGCCAACAGACTGATTCCTGCAACCCCTTGGAACGTGCTGGTCACCCAGAATTGGATGAGGAATAACTGGACCAAGGCAGGTGTCCCGCGGATCACTTCCGCATAGGCTGTAACTACCGCGTAGACGGCAGAAGCGACGCCCCCCCTGACCCCGCCTCGTCGGATCATGCCTGGCCCGAAGGCCCTGACGAGTCCCATCGGAATGGCCAATCCGAAACCGATTGCGAAACTGATGACTGTGGCCTCGAGCGATGTGGTTGCGTACCGGAGCAGAAAACTCCAGTGCGAAGCCATGAAATCGAAGCTGATTTCGCCAACGTTATTCAGGGCGGTCAACAACAACCCCACAACCGCGAGGAGAGCAACAATCCCAACGCTTGTCTTGAAAAAGGGTTCGTGCCAAACGCGACGCCACCCTGAATAGCCCGCTGGGTCGCTCATGTCTCACCCAAGAATCTTTCCGATGAACGCGCGCATCCGGTCAGTCTTCGGGCTCGCAAAGACTTCCTCTGGCGGGCCCACTTCAACGATGACTCCATTGTCCATGAAGATTAGTTCATCTGCGACGCCTTTTGCGAACCCCATCTCGTGCGAGACGACGACCATGGTCATCCCCTCGTTAGCGAGCTTCGTCATGACGTCGAGAACTTCATGAATGAACTCGGGGTCCAGGGCCGATGTCGGCTCGTCGAACAGCATTACTTTTGGGTTTAGTGCTAGGGCGCGGGCGATAGCTACGCGCTGTTGTTGCCCGCCCGAGAGCTGCGCTGGATACGCGTCCGCCTTTTCGGCCAAACCTACCTTCTCCAGCTCGTACCGTGCAATCTTCTCTGCTTCCGACTCGTCCAGGCGTTTCACTTTCGTCAAGCCTAACATGACGTTCTTGAGTGCAGTCAAATGGGTGAACAAATTGAACGACTGGAATACCATGCCGATTTGTTGCCGGACCCACTCCGGGCGAATATCCGGGTCGTTCACCTTGACCCCCTCTAAAAGGATGTCACCCGAATCTGGCTGGATGAGGAGGTTGATGCAACGGAGGAGCGTGCTCTTGCCCGAACCGCTCGGGCCGACGATGACGAGGACTTCCCCCTTCTTGACCTGTAAGTCGATTCCTCGTAGGACGTGAAGGTCTCCGAACGACTTGTGAATCTTACGCACCTCGACCGTAGGCTTTCGGAGGTCGTTCATAGCTGCGCCGCCTCAAGTCCGGGCACCCGAAATGCCCGCTCGACTTCTTGGAGGATTCGCGAGACGACGAATGTCATGACGAAATAAATCAACGCAATCTCCACATATATGAGAAAGATGTTGTCGATGTTGCCGCGGCTGATGATCAGGCGAGACGCGAGGTTCTGTGCCATGTACGCGAGATCAAGGATTCCGACTGCGGAGAGAAGCGATGTGTCCTTGATTACTGACGCAAACTCGTTACTCAACGCGGGGAGCGAAATCCGAAACATCTGGGGAAGCACCACGTAAAACAAGATCTTCCCTTTGGTGAGGCCGATCGCCTCAGCCGCGTCTCGCTGACCGGTCGGGACCGATTGTATCCCTGCCCTCACAATCTCCGCTTGATACGCCCCCGAATGAAAGGCAAGGGCGAGAACGCTAACGGATAGCGCGAAGGAGTTTGGGTCTCCGATTCGGTCCGCGAGACCCGGAATGCCCAGGAGGACGGCAGTCGAAATGAGAAACGCAAAGGCGATCAACACGAGAGGTGGCATGCTACGGAAGAATTCAACGTACACCGTCGAGATCGATCGGGTTAGCCATCGGTGGGACGTGCGCCCCCACCCGAATGCAAAACCCGAGGAGAAACCAATCGGGATCACGATGGCGATAAGGCCCAGAGTGTTCGTCGCGCCGATTTTCAACGCGTTCAGCGTACTCACCGCGTATGGGAGGTCGTACAGTCCCAGCAGTCCCAACGAGACAAAAATCCCCAGAGAGACGAACGCCGCGCCTAACCCAACGGCGATGTTCCTGATTATCCGCAGATAATCGAATCTTCCGAGGAGTCGGGCGGCACGGGGTAAAGGAGGGGAGCGAGTCTCAGGGCGTCGCTCCATTTTCATCGAGGCGTCCTCCCCGCCCATTACAACCGGTCCCCGAGTCGTTGTCGGAAAACGGGGAGACAGAATAAAAGGTGATGGGACGGGCCTGACAGGGTTTCAGGACCCGAACCACTTTACCAAAAGAGCGTCGTACTGTCCGTTCGCCTTGATTTGGGCTAGCACAGAGTTTACCGTCGCCAGTATCCCCTCCGGGTCGCTCCTTTTCACGGCGAAACCATACAACTCGTTCGTAATAATCGTGCCGAGGAACTTCAACGCACCACCGGAACCGCCGACAATCGCCAGTCCTGGAGCGGCGTCGATGACCATGAACTCGTAGACGCTGTTTCGCAGATCCTGAAGCTCCGTGATCACGCTCGCGTACCGGTGAATGTTGGTGGCATTGTTCGGGTCGAACGGGGTAACGTACTGGTCGACCCAGCCCTCACTGGTGGTTCCGCTCTGAACACCGATTGTCTTATTACCGAGCTGCTGCGCGCTGCACATGTTGTTGGGACATGTCGTCGTGTCACTGGACCGAACGATAACACCCTGGTTTGCGTTATAGTACGGGTCGGAGAAAGACATGGTGCGGTTTCTGTTCGCCCCGTTTGGGCCTGACATCGTAATTCCCGACGCGGCCATGTCGACGCCACCTTGCCCGATGGTTGCCAGCAGCAGATCGAAACTATTGAAGTTGCGGACGACGAGGGTCCTGCCGAGGGCATTTGCAAACAGCTGTGACAAGTCGATGTCGAACCCCTCGAATTGGCCAGAAGTGTCGTTGTACGATTCGAATGGCGGGAACGGCACGTTTGTTCCAACTACGAATGTTGCCTTCGCTGCAGGCTTGAAGACAAACCATCCGACACCTACACCGGCGAGGAATGTAACGACGGCGATAACGATGACAATCGCCGTGCTCATGCCTTTCGCGCCACCGGAGCGCCTCGCCTCTGGTGGCAGCGCACCTCCTCCCTCTGCCATGGCGGGTGGAAACGCATGTTAGTATTTGAATTTCATTGGCCGCCAACTGGCATGCGAGGCGAACATCCGGTTGGGGTCTTTCGGGCTCACTTCGCAGCGACACTGAAGCATTCTTCTAGCACGTCGAGACCCGCGTCCAGGATTTCTTTCGTAATGTTTAGCGCCGGGATGTACCGGATACTCGATTCGCCGCAGGGCAACAGGATCAAACCGTGTTCGTAGGCGTCCTTTTCGATGCGGTCCCGCCGTTTCGGGTCCGGCCGCTTCGATGCGCGATCCACGACGAACTCCGTTGCCTGCATCAGCCCCAGCCCGCGTCGGTCCCCGATGAACTCGTAGCGCTCCTTCATCTGGTCGAGCCGCTTCGCCATGTGCTCGCCGAGTTTCGCGCTGCGGGCCACGAGCCCTTCGTCCTCGATCACGTCGAGGGTCGCGAGGGCTGCCGCGGATGCGATCGGATTCCCGCCGAAGGTGTTCGAGTGCTTCCCGCTCTCCGGGAAGTCCATTTCCGCCGGGTACACCGTGGCACCGATAGGCAGTCCTCCGCCGAGGGACTTCGCGGTCGTCAGGATGTCGGGAATCGCCTTCGAGTGCTCGATCGCCCACATCTTCCCCGTGCGCCCGAGCCCGCTCTGGACTTCGTCGTCGATCAGGAGGATGTCATGATCCTTCGCGATTTTCGCGACGCGGTCCATCCAGCCCGGTGGCGGGACGATGTACCCGCCTTCTCCTTGGACCGGTTCGACGAAGATCCCCGCCGTATCCTCGGGCGGCGCGATCGTCTTCATGTACGTGTCCTCGATGATGTTCGCGCAGTACAGGTCACACGACGGATACGTGAGCTTGTACGGGCAGCGGTAGCAATAGGCGTACGGCACGTGGACGACGCCCGGCATGCTCGGGAAGAACCCCGCGCGCTGGCGGGCCTTGCTCGCCGTCAGCGAGAGCGTGCCCTGCGTCCGTCCGTGGAACGCGCCGAGGAACGCGAGGAACATGTGTCGCTTCTTGTGGGACTTCGCGACCTTGATGGCGGCCTCGTTGGCTTCCGCGCCCGAGTTCCCGAAGAACACCTTCTTGCGGTGCTTCCCCGGCGTGATCGCGCCCAACCGCTCGGCGAGTCGCGCCTGGACGTCGTAGTAGAAGTCGGTCCCGGCGAAGTGCGTGAACTCCGAGGCCTGTTTCGAGATCGCGTCGACGACTTTCGGATGGGTGTGCCCGACGTTGAGTACCGAAATCCCGGAGGCGAAGTCGATTAGGAGGTTCCCGTCGACGTCCTCGACGATGGAGCCGTGCGCCCTCTTCACGACGATCGGCGCCGTCTTCGTCGTCGTCGCGATCGAAGCCCGATCCCGTTCGATGATCTCCCGCGCTTTCGGCCCGGGCGGGGTCACCTTGATGTCCGGGAGTTTCACCTCGGCACCCTGGAGGCAGGCTAGGATTCGGCCGTATTAATAGTCTCTCAGCCGAGAATCCCGCGCGACATTTCGGGCCGGCGTCCGGGCTATTTCGCTGCGCCGATCCGCATCATTGTCGTGCCGCAGACGGGACACTTGCCTTTCATCGCGGGCTTCCCATTCTTGAGTTTCACCGCGACGGCGCTACTGATTTCCCGCTTTGCTCGGCACTTCACACAGTAACCTTGCACCATGGGGGAATCACCGGCTGTGCGAAAACACGGTCCTCAGATAAAGATAGTGGTGACATTTCATCCGCACGGTATCTGGGCGGATTTTTTATCGATAATACTTATATAATGTCACCTGGATTCACCCCCGGTCATTCCATGGAATCCCAACCTCCTGGAAGCATGCCGATGCCAGTTGCGCCTGCGACGCGAAAGACGCCCATCGGGGTCTTGATCCTCGGGATCCTCGTGATTCTCGCCGGGATCGGCCTCCTCGCCGTGGGCGGCCTCCTGTTCGCGGCTGCGTTCCTCATGGGGGCCGCGGGCGGTCAGGTCGGCGGGCTGTTCGGCGCGATCTTCGGCATCATCGGTGCGGTCTTCGTGATATTCGGCATCATTGCGGTCCTCGCGGGAGTCGGGCTGATCCGACTTCGCCCGTGGGCCTGGATGCTCACGATGATCATCGCCGTGCTGTCGTTCCTCGGCAGCCTCGCGGCGGTCGCGACCTACTGGTACCTGACGGTGCTCTGGCTCGTCATCATCATCTACCTAGTCGTCGTCAGGAAGGAATTCCGGTCGAGACCGGCCGGGATGTAGTCGCGTCCCACCCTTCGTTGCGGGCCCGAAAGGGCCCGCGGAAACCTTTATATCCGTTCGACTTGTGGGCCGAGTCAGTGTTTTGATGAGGTATACTCGCTTCGAGAGAGCCCGTATCATCGGGGCTCGAGCGCTGCAAATTTCGATGGGAGCGCCCTCCTTGATGGCTGCGGACTCGGGCGGCGACCCGCTCGAGATCGCGTTCTCCGAGTTTGCGTCCGGGACCGCGCCGCTGAACGTCCAGAGGTTCCGCGATGCCTTCGATTGAAGGCACGGCAATCCGAAAGATCCTGGACAGCCGCGGCAATCCGACGGTCGAGGTCGACGTCCGCGCGGGGAAAGCGTTCGGGCGCGCGGCGGCCGCGAGCGGGGCAAGCACCGGGACCCACGAGCCCCCGGCGTTCCCGAAAGGAGGGGTGGACGAGGCGCTCCGCACCTTCCGCACGGCGGTAGCTCCCCGACTTCGCGGTCGAGACATCGCGGATCAGCTCGGGATCGACGCGACGTTGCGCGAGGTCGATGGGACGCAGAACTTCGCCCGAATTGGCGCGAACGTGGCCACCGCGACATCGATCGCCACGGCGAGGGCGGCGGCGATGGCGGCGGGCCGGCCGCTGTATCGATACCTAGGTGGTAGCGAACGGGTGACCCTGCCTCTGCCCTTCGGGAACGTGGTGGGCGGGGGCCGCCACGCGATCGGCGGGACGACCATTCAGGAGTACCTCGCGGTGTCGCAGGGTCCGACCGCTCTCGACAATGTGCTGGGGAATGCACGCGCGCATCGGGCCGTCCGCGAGGCGCTCGAGAAGCGCATTCCGGACGAGCCGCTCGGACGAGGCGACGAGGGTGCCTGGATCGCGAAACTCGCCGACGAAGAGGCCCTGGGCCTCGTCTCGGATGCCTGTCGAGCCGTTGCCCGAGACGTCGGATTTCCCGTCCGGCCGGCGCTCGATCTCGCCGCCTCCGAGTTCTATCGCGGCGGCAAGTACCACTATCGCGACCGCATCCTCTCGCGCGACGAACAGGTCGACTTCGTCGAACGCCTCGTCCGGGAGTACGGACTGTTCAGCGTCGAAGATCCGTTCGACCAGGAAGATTTCGCCGCCTTCGCGGAGCTGACGAAACGCGTCGGGCCGAAGTGCAAGGTGATCGGCGACGACATCTTCGTCACGAATGTCAAGAGGCTCCAGCGAGGGATCGATGCGGGCGCGGGCAACGCTATCCTTATTAAGCCGAACCAAATTGGGACGCTCTCCGACACGAAGGCCGCGGTCGATCTGGCGCATCGATCCGGGTACGCGACCGTCATGTCGCACCGCAGCGGCGAGACGACGGACGATGCGATCGCGCACCTCGCCGTCGCGTGGGGCTGCCTCGGAATCAAGACCGGGGCGGTCGGCGGAGAACGGATCGCGAAACTCAACGAACTCATCCGAATCGAGGAAGGACTCCGGGAAGGCACGTGATGCAAGAAGAGGAGCAGACGGGCGTCCAAGGACTGCTCGTCCCTGAGGACGTCTACCTGACGTCGGGCGTCCACATCGGGACGCAGCAGAAAAGCGCCGACATGAAGCCGTTCATCTACAAGGTGCGGATTGACGGCCTGTACGTCCTCGACATCAAGAAGACCGACACGCGCATCCGGGAGGCGTCGAAGTTCCTCTCGCGGTTCAAGGCGGAGAACATCCTCGTCGTCGCCGCCCGCCAGTACGGCCAGAAGCCCGCGCGGCTCTTTGCGAAGCACGTCGGCGCGAAGGTGCTTGCGGGCCGATTCGTCCCCGGGACGCTCACGAATCCGAACCTTCCGGAGTTCATCGAGCCCGAGGTCCTCCTGATCACGGATCCCGCCGCGGACCAGCAGGCGCTCCGGGAAGCTCTGAACGTCGGGATCCCGGTCGTGGCCCTGTGCGACGCGAACAACGAGACGCGGGATGTGGACCTCGTCGTGCCGACGAACAACAAGGGCCGGCGCGCGCTCGCGACGGTGTACTGGCTCCTGACGAGGGAGGTCCTCAAGGCCCGCGGCACGCTGAAGTCGGACGAAGACTTTACCTTCACGATCGATGATTACGAGGCGTCCCTCTGAACGGGGCGCCTTGCATGCGGTACCCGGCGGTGGCGGGAGCGTTCTACGAGCATTCGCGGGATGCTCTGCTCCGGCAGATTCGGGAATGTTACACCCATCCGCTCGGACCGGGCCGCGTTCCCGAAATCAAGAAGGGCGAGCGCCGAATCCTCGGACTCGTCGTGCCTCACGCGGGATACATGTATTCGGGCCCGGTCGCGGCGCACAGCTATGCGGCGCTCGCGGCGGACGGTTGGCCGTCGGCCTTGGTCATCTTCGGCCCGAATCACCACGGCCAAGGGGCACCCCTCGCGATCACGAAACACGACTGGCAGACGCCGCTCGGCACCGCGTCGATTGACGTCGGCCTCTACGAAGCCGTCTCGAAGCCGCCCCTCGAGGACGACATCCTGGCGCACCGAGATGAGCACAGCATCGAGGTCCAGTTGCCGTTCTTGCAGGCCCTGGCCGATCCCGTGCGCTTCGTACCGGTGTGCATGGCCTTCCAGGAGTACGACCTCGCCTCGGAGGTCGGCGGCCTCGTCGCCGACGCCGTCAAGGGCAAGAATGTGATGATGATCGCCTCCTCCGACTTCACCCATGCGGGCGTGCAGTACAACCAGATGCCCCCTCGCGGCATGACCGCGCCCGAGTTCGCGAAAGCCCAGGACGCGAAGGCAATCGAGAAGATCCTCGCCTTGGACCCGAAGGGATTCTCGGCCCGGGTCGCACAGGACGACATCTCTATGTGCGGATACGGGCCCGTGGCCGCGATGCTGACCGCCGCCAAGCGTCTCGGTGCGACGCAGGCGAAGCTCCTGAAGTACGCGACGTCGAGCGACACGAGCGGCGATGCGCGGATCGCGGTCGGCTACGGGGCGATCGCCGTCTATCGCTGAGAGGTCTCCTCATCGATCCAGTCGAGGTACTCGCGCGAGGCGGGGCCCATCGGGTACGACACGATGCACGGCACCTCGTACGGGTGCTTTTCCCGGACCGTGGCGATGAGTTTCTGCAGGAGGGCGCGGCGGGTCTTGAACACGATCACCACCTCGTTCGCCTCCTCAAGTTTCCCCTTCCATCGATACATCGATTCGATCGGCCACAGGTTTGCGCACGCCGCCAATCGTCGTTCGACCACGGTCCGCGCGATCGACCGGGCCGTCTCGAGGTCCGGCGCGGTCACGTAGGCCATGGCATGTGCGGCGGCACGTCGCGGCGGCATCGCGTCCCCTCCTGATGGGTATCAGGGTCAGGAACAGGAATGGGCTCGACGGCCTTTTAAGTGGCACGCCGCGTGCGCCGGAATGTATTCGAATGCCCGTTGTGACGATGTCCGAAATGGTCGGCGCCCTCCGGGCAACGGTCGGGAAGCGTGGGATGTCGGAAGAGGACCTTCGGGCCCTTGGGGACTACCTGATGTCGTTCTTCGGGTTCGAGACGGAGGCGATCGACAACAACCTCGACGTCGCGGACCGCGACGTCTTCTATATGCTCGAGGAGGCAGGCCTCCTGACGACGCGGCAAGAAGAGGTCATGATCAAGAAGGGGAAGATGTGGCGAATCCACTATTGGATCCTCAAGGTGGAGCGGATCAAAGAGCTGGCGAAGCCGCGTGGCCCGAAAGCCGCGGTCGATGCGTTCGCGGTCTACAAGGATCTTCCCGACGACATCTGGACGCGTCAGGTGCCCGCGAGATAAGGTTGAAATAGACCCGGAGCCTCGTTCGGAGCCTCGCATGTGGGACCTCTTCCCCCTCCTCATCGCGGCCGGCCTCATCGCGCTCTGGTCCCTCGTCCTGTTCGCCCTCCAGCGCCGCGGGCTCCTGGAGCCGCGTGGCCTCTCGGTGTCCCCGCCGCCCGCGGGTCCCTTCCTCATGTGGAAGACGGTCCGAGGTCGTCGGCTGATCGAGCGCATCGCGCGCCCCACGCGCTTCTGGCGGGCGTTCGGCGACCTTGCGATCATTCTCGTCGCCCTGACGATGGCGGGCACGACGCTCCTCCTGATTTGGGAGGCGACGCTCGTGCAGAGCCCGGCGGTCCAGGCGAATCCGCCCTCGCCCGAGCTCCTCCTCGGAATCCCCGGCATCAACCCGATCATCCCCATTGGGTACGGGATCTTCGGGCTCTCCGTGGCGATCATCCTCCACGAGTTCTCCCACGGCATCCTCTCACGCGTCGCGAAGATTCGCATCCGCTCCCTCGGGCTGATCTTCCTCATCTTCCCCATCGGGGCGTTCGTCGAGCCGGACGAGGAGGAGTTGCGCGCCCTCCCGCGCCGCGAGCGGGCCCGCCTCTACGCGGCCGGCCCGGCCACGAACATGCTGCTCGCCCTCATCTTCGCGGTACTGTTCTCGTCCGTCATGATGGCATCGGTGACGCCCGTCCATGAGGGCGTCGGCATCGTCGGCTTCACGGAAGGTGGCTCGCCGGCGCAGTCCGCCGGCATCGAGGCGTACACGGTGATCACGGAGGTCAACAACACCCCGGTTCGCTCGTACGCGGACTTCCGCGCCGCGATGCTCCTCGTCGTGCCGGGCCAGAACGTCTCCGTGATGACATTCAACCCGTCGAACTCAACGTATGCGTCGTTCTTCGTGATACTCGCGGGGGAGCCAGGGACCGGCCGGCCGCTCCTCGGCATCTACGCGATGGACGTGAGCACGGACTACTACCATCCGCTCACGAATCCGGACCGCTTCGGCGGAATCCCCGGGGCCGCCCTCACGTACATCTCCCTCCCGTTCCAGGGCCGCGCGCCGATCCAGGATCCGGCGGTGCGGTTCTACCGGATCGGCGGGCCCCTCGCCGCGCTCCCCGCGCCGCTCTTCTGGATCCTGGCCAACACGGCGTACTGGCTTTTCTGGCTCAACGTCATGCTCGGCGCCACGAACGCGCTGCCCGCAGTCCCGCTCGACGGTGGGTACGTATTCAAGGATGGAATCGAGGGGCTCGTCTCGCGCCTCAAGAAAGGCCTCCCGACGGAGCAGCGGGACCGGATCGTCCGCGGGGTGAGCTACACGTTCGCCTTGCTGATCCTCGGACTCGTCGTGTGGCAGCTCATCGGGCCGCGGATTTGAGCGGGCTCACTTCCCGCTCTCCGAGGCGACGAGTCCCAGGACGCCGCTGATGATCGCGAGGATCCCGCCCGTCGTGCTGCCATACCCCAGGACAATCACGATGATCCCGAGGACGATGTTGACGAGCCCACCGGAGCCGTACTTGCCGCGGTAGATGAGCAGGCTTCCGACCAGGATCGTGATTCCCAGCAAGACCGCCACGATCAGATTCGCCATGCGAGTCAAGTTGCTTAGGTCGATGCTCCCTCGAAGGCTGTCGAGCGCTCCGACGAGAATCAACAGGCCACCGATCAGGCCGATCAGCATCGCCAGCAGCGCGAGGATCCGCTTCTCCGTCATGCCGCCGGGCACGCTCTCAACGGGTTTCAGCCTTTCTCCAGCCCGCCGAGCGCCCACACGCCGGTCGGATCGCCCGCGAAGCGGTCCTCCCCCCACACCATGCGAAGCGCGCGGAACACTTCCGCGTAGCCAAGGCCTTTCACGAAGGCGAGGAGCGGCTCGTTCCGGGAGGGCCCGCTGAACGCGATCTCGCGCGCGCCGGAAGCGGCCACGAGGGCGTGAAACAGATTCGCGGCTGCCGGATCGTCGCGACGCCCGACGGTCCACGGGCCGATTTCACATGACTCCCCGCTCACGTTCCCGACGATGTACCCGCGGATCTCACCGCTCCGCTCGTACACCAGGAACGACTCGGGGAACTCTTCCGCGAGCCGCTCGAGGAGCGGCGTCCGGTCGGCGCCGAAGTAGGCTTTGTCGAGGCGGGCGAGGCGCGCCACGTCGGATCGACGTGCGGGGCGGACCCCGGCCGCACGGCCGGAAGTGGCCGCACCGCGCCAGCGGATGATCTCGTACTCCCGGCGGAAGCCGAGTCTCTCGTAAAACGGGATCGCATTGAGGTACGCGTTCAGCCGCACGGTCACGACGCCGAGGGCGCGCAGATGGTCGAGGGCCGCCTCCATCATCTGCTTCCCGACGCCGCGGCCGCGCAGCTCTGGACGGACGATCACCGCGCCGAGGAACGCGAGCTCGTCGTACGTGGTCGTCGTCAGGACGCCGACGACTTCGCCCGCCAACTCCGCCGCGAAGCAGCCGCCGGGGGAGAGCTCGAGCAGCCGCCGGAAGTCGGACGGGGTGTAGCCCCAGTCCTCTAGGTCGGTCAGGCGGATGGCGGCGTCGATGTCGCGCGCTTTGAGTCTCCGGACGCGCGTGCTTTCCATAGGTTCACCCGCCGCTCGAGTTCTTCCGGCTCGTCGCAGTCGTGATAGCCGTACGTGACGTACCGCTTCTCCTTGCGGAGATGCTTGTACATGCAGGGGCCGTACTCGTCGTCTTCCTGACCGTACCACTTGTCGCAATCCTTGCACCGGTGGGGCTGCGGCAGGGCGGCCTGCAGATCCTCTACATGCCCCAAAACGGATCCTCCTTGCGCTTGATGGCGATGATCTGGTCGAGCGCCTCGACCTCGTCGTGACCGAGGTCCGTGCGGACCCGCAGGGTCCGTGCATCCGCCTCCGGGAGGTCCACGTACAGCACGTCCCCGCCGTTGATCTGGCGGCCGATCGTGATTCCGTCCACGGAGATCGCGACTTCCTGTCCCGGCCCCGCGCCGTCGAGGCTCTTCTCTCCGCTTCGGACCGACTTGATCCGGCCGAGCGCCCGGCCGTCGTCGCGCATGAGCGCCTCGCCCGTCCGAATGCGTCCGGCGAGGATGCGCACGCCGAAGATCGCCGGTTTCGACGTCCGGAAGACGTGTTCTCCGAGAAACAGGAGCTTCGCGGGATAAGCCATCGCCTTGCGGTTCGCCGTCTCGATGGCGCGCTTCCGCTCGTCCCGCCACGTCCCGTAGTCCTCGATGAGCCGATAGATGACATCGCTCTCCAGGAACGCGAGGTCCGGATGTTCGAGGCGCGCGGTCTTCGCATCGGGAAGGATCTCCAGGTTGAACGCGAGGATCGCACGGAGGAGCGGGTCCTTCGCCGTCGCCGCATCCGTGACATCACGCCGCGAGACCGGTCCGATTCGCGCATACTTGATCGGGATCGAGGCCTGCTTGCACTCGTAGGCCAGGCCTTCGAGCGAGCCGATCGCGTCGGCCTTGACGAGGATGCCTTCGTCCTGCGTCTCGATGTGGACTTGCGACTCCTTCGCGACCTCCTCGACGACCGCGGCGACGTTCCCCCTCGCCACGCGGATCGGGGCGCCCGCGACGGCCCGCTCGAGTCCGCTGCCGACGATTTTCACCCCGGACGCGGCGGATGCGCTCGCCACCGAGTCGAACCGCTCCTGCGGATCGCGGATCTCGTCGAGCGGCTTGGGTTTCAGGAGCGCCTTCACTTTGGTCGTGCCGGGCTTGCCCGTCGTCCCGAACACGACCGTGTCGCCTTTCGCGAGGACGCCCTGGTAGATGATCGCGTCGAGCGTGACGCCGAGGCCTTTCTCCTCCTTGACCTCGAGGATCGTGCCCTCCGCGGGGCCTGCAGCGGCCTCGAGCTGGGGCTCGAGGAACCGCTGCGCGAGGCCGATCAGCATCAGCAGCATGTCTGCGATGCCCTCGCCGTGCTTCGCGCTCACCGGGACGACGGCGAGGTTCGTCGTGAAGTCCTCGATGCGATCGTAGCGGTCGGCGGAGAAGCCGTGCTCGTAGAGCCGGCCCACGAGCTCGTACATGCGCTTGTCGAGCTCCCCTCTCGCGGACTCCGGCTGGTCCGAGTACGACGCGAGGAACGGTGTGCCGTCGTGCTTCCGCCACCCGGGCACGAGGTCGATCTTGTTGGCCGCCACGATGAACGGCGTCTTGTATCGCTTGAGGATGTTCAGGCTCTCGATCGTCTGCGGCCGGAAGCCCTCGTTGACGTCGATTACGAGCACGGCGAGATCCGCCAAGGCGCCCCCACGGGCGCGGAGCGTCGAGAACGCCACGTGGCCGGGCGTGTCGATGAAGAGCAGCCCCGGGATGCGGAACGTCTTGCCCTTGACGAGGTCGCCGCACGCCTCGAGGATTGCCGCGAGGGGCACCTCCGTGGCGCCGATGTGCTGCGTGATCCCACCGGCCTCGCGGCCCGCGACGCCGGTGCCGCGAATCCGGTCCAGGAGGGTGGTCTTGCCGTGGTCGACGTGCCCTAGGACGGACACGATCGGCTGGCGAATCGAGGCCATGACCAGCGGACCAAGAAGCCGACGATATTAGAAGGTTGGCCCCTTGGGCAGGGAACTCATTCGCGAAGCCACGACTCGTCGATACGTGTGTACGATTGGATTTCCTCGGGCTTGAAGAACAGCGAGATTTCCTTCTTCGCGCTCTCAGGTGAGTCCGATCCGTGGATCACGTTCCGTCCGATCGTCAGCGCGAGATCCCCGCGAATCGTGCCGGGCTCCGCCTCCGCGGAGTTCGTCTTGCCCATCATCTTGCGGACCGCGGCGACGGCGCCGTCCCCTTCCAGCACCATCGCGACGACGGGTCCCGCGGCAATGTACGACATCAGCGGCTCGAAGAACGCCTTGCCCTTGTGTTCCGCGTAGTACGTCTCCGCGAGGGACCGCGTGACGCGGACCATCTTGAGCGCCACGAGCTTCAGCCCTCGCCGCTCGAATCGCGCGACGATCTCACCGATCAAACCGCGGTGCACCGTGTCCGGCTTGAGCAGGACGAAGGTGCGGTCGGCCGCGGTCACGCCCCCTTCTTCGCCTTCTTGGCCGAGGGTGGGGGCGCCTCCTCCTCGGGAGCCTCGCGCTTGCGGCCCTTCACCTTCGCCCACTGGCCGTCGAGCCACGCCTTGAACACCCGCCGGCCGTCGGGGGAATCCTTCCACGCGAGGAACTCCGCCTTCTCGATGTGGGTGACAGGCTTCGCCCCGTGCTTCTTCTTCGCCCACCCTACGATCGAGGTCTGCAGCGCGTCGCTCGCGATGAAGTCGGAGTAGAGTCGCTCGAGCTCCCCGCGTCCGAGGTCCGGCCCGAGGCGCTTGTCGATGAGGTCGCCGAGATCCGCGGGGATGTCCTTCCCTTTCGGCGTCTCGATCGTGATCTGGGCGGCGATCGCCTCGGCCGGCACGGGTGCCTCCTCGACGACCGCTTCCTCTGCGGCGATGCGTCCCGCGGCGCGTCGGAACGCTTGCGTCCACGGCGTCCAGCGGGGCACCCGGCCAAGCTTCAGCATGTTCGCTTGGCATTTGTGCGAACAGAACAGGAACACGGTCCCGTCCTTGCGGATGAACATCTTCCCCGTTCCGGGCTCGATCTCGTTGCCGCAGAAGGAGCAGGAGCGTCGGGCGGGCATCGGCTCACCGGACCGACAGCTTGCGGGCCTCGCGGGCGGTCTCCCGCAACATGAGGGTATCGCCGACCTGGACGGATCCCTTGACGTTCCGGGTGATGATGCGGCCCTTGTCCCGGCCGTCGAGCACGCGCACCTTGACCTGCGTCGCCTCGCCGGTCATCCCCGTCCGGCCGACGACCTCGACGACCTCTGCGGGGATGCTGTCCTCGTCCGCCATGTTCCCTTCCTCGTCCGTCGACGACCGTCACTTCTTCATCGCGCGGAGCTTCGATGCCAGGTCGTCGACGACGGGCTTCGCCTTCCCCGGGTCGAGGATCGCGATCGAGGCGGTCGCCTTGCCCAGGCCGACGGCGACGCCGAGCTCCTGCTTGCTCGGCACGTACGCGTAGGGCACGCCCTTCTCCTCGCAGAGGAGCGGCATGTGCGCGAGTATCTCCTCGGGCTGGACGTCCTCCGCCATCACGACGAACTGCGCCTCGCCTCGCTCGACGAGCTTCGTGACCTCGTTCGTCCCTTTGCGGACCTTGCCGCTCTCTTTCGCCAGCTCGATCGATTGATAGGTTTTGTCGACCAGATCCTTGGGCATCTCGAAGCGAACGTACATTGGTTTGGCCATCGTGGAGACCTCCTTCCGCCCCGCGGCCGCGGGGCGTCATGAGTCATCGGCTCCCCGTTCCGAGAAGAGCGGCCGTCGAAGTGGCGCGGCTTATAAAAGGTTTGCGAACCTCTCACGCCGACCGGAGGACGAGTTCTGCCGGGAACCGAGGCGGCGATTGCTATCGCCCTTGGCATCGGCCTCACGCCGTTAATCGAGTGGCTCATCCTCCGATCGCGACAGCCGCACGGAAGGCGAGACGTCGCCTCAGGGGAGACGATTCTCGAATACGGGCGCAGCCTCCGGACGTTCGCAATCGCGGGGACCGCGTTCTTCGGGTTCCTTGGAGCGATCGCCACCGGTGCGCTCGACCCCTCGTCGCCGGTCTCCGATCGCAGCCTGTTGATCGCCCTCGCCTTGCTGATTCCGTGGCTCGTGGCTTTCATCGCCATCGGCGTGGAGTTCTTCCTCGCCTTCATCAAGGTCGGAAGCCGCGCCGTCACGCGACACTCACCATGGAAGGGCGACCTGTCACTCGCCTGGGAAGAGATCGAGTCGGTGCAGTACAGCACATTCAACCGATGGTATGTTCTTCGCAGTCCGAGGGGCAAGATCCGCATCTCCAGCTATCTCAGCGGGATGGACGATTTCGTGGAGCTGGCAACGCAACGGATTCCGCCGGAGAAGTGGCGGACTCCGTTCTCGATCGAAGCCCTTCGGTCGCGCATGGGAGACCGCTAGATCTCCGCCTCGGACAGATTCGTTCTCGCCGAACGGGTCCGTGAGCTACCGGTATCCGACGACGCGCGTCAGGAACTCGACGAGATCCGTGGACTGAATCACGGAGCCGCAATATTGGCAATGCGTCAATGAGCGGAGGTCCGTGTTCCCCGTGATCTGGATCGGACTGTGGCATGCCGGACACGCGTACGTCGTCGTGAGCCCGCCACGACGAACCTGTTCGATGAGGCTGTTCACGTCGACTTGTACCTGCGTCACGACATTCCGCTTCGCGTGCCTCCGCGCTTCGCCCGCCTCCTTCCACATGCCGAGGCCCTCGAAGATCTTCGCGGCATCCTCGAATCGTTCCGCCTCGAGGAGGTTGCGCGCGTGCCCGAGTTGCAGGTTCGCTCGGTGCTGATCCGCCATCTGCTGCACTCTCCCTGTGAACGCCGGTTCGATGACGACCCCTTGAACCGTCCATGAGTGGCCCCAGGCCACCGGCGCGAAGCCGCGAGTCACCATGCCCATCGCCCACTGGTCGAAGCAGGGCGTCGAACAGACCCGTTGCGGGAGGCGGTCCGCCGCGGGGCTCGCCTGCGCCCATCCGAAGGTCAGCAAGCACTTCTCGCACCCTCGCTTCCCGCAGTTCGCGCAGTGGGCCTCCTTGAGCATCAGTTTGGAGAAGCCGCACGATGGACAGACTGCCGTCTCTCCCGCCTCGAGCGTGACAATGGCGTGAGCCGTTCCTAAAGGTTCCGACGGCCTGCCGCGGCGGAATCGGGCCCGAGTTGTTCTCGGACCATCCGGTTCGCGATCTCGAGGAACCGCTCCTCCGTCCCGGCGGGGATGGTCGCGCCGGCGGCTGCGTGGTGACCGCCGCCGTGTCCCCCGACGGCGCGGCTCGCTTCCTGCATGACGGCCGCGAGGTCGAGCCCCCGAGCGACGAGGTCGCGGGTCGTCCGCGCGCTCACCTTGATCCCGTCATCGGCCTTCGCGAACGCGATGATGGGCAAATCCTTCGTCGCGCCCTCCTGGTTCAGGGCGAGGCTCGCGGCGATGCCGACGACGGTGTCCCGGATCCGGTCGGCCGCGTGGAAGTACTGAATCGCGTCCATCTGTTTGATCCCCGCCTCCGCGATCGCGTCCATTGATTCGACCAGATACTCCCGATGGCCCCTAAGCAGCTGAAGCGCGCGGGCGAGCGCCTCGTCCCGGTCGCCGCGGCACACCCGATATCCGACGTCGGCCTCGTCGTACCGACCGCACGCGTTGATCAGGGTCCCGAACTCCTTCGCATCGCGCGTCGGGCTTCCGGCCGGCTCCCGGACGAGGGTGTACGTCTCTCCGACGAGGCGCTCGACCTCCTTGATTCCGCACCCGCGTTCGAGCATGTGGGACGCAAGGGCCGAGACGACTCGGCGCTTCTCCCCGCGGTCCAGATCGGACCAGCTCCGCCAGTGTTCCTCCACCTTCAGGTCGATCCCGAGTTCGAGGAGGAACGCGATGCACGCCTCCTCGTTGCCGCTAAGCCGCGGAATCCACGGGTCGGTGGCGTACTGCAACATCTTGTATGCGGGCCGGGTCTCCCGTCCGAAGAGCCGAAGGTCGATCTCCGCCGCAACGACGCCGGCGGCGATGCCGTCCTCGAGGATCGTGCGGTTGTACCCGGAGAGTCGGCGGAACTCCTGGTCCTGGACGTCCCCGACCGCGCCGACGATCGCGATCGCGGCGAGATCCGCATTCTTCGGGTCGAGGGCCTTCGCGACCGCATAGGCGCAGCCGGCGCCGCTCGCGACATCGGAGCCTTCGCCCTCCAGGTGAGGGTTCAACATCAGGACACGATCCTGCGACTCGGCGAACCGGATCAGATCGCCACGGAGCGCGCGCGGCACCACGCGGGCGGTCGGCACATGGTGATCCGTGACGACGGCGTCGAGTCCTTGGAGGGCATGGAGCATTCCCGCGCCGAGGTCGACGAACCACGCGAGCGGCGTGCCGTGTCGCTTGATGTCCGCGATGACGGCCTCGTCGAGCGTCTTGACGAACGCGACCTCGTGGTGGATCCCCGCACGGTCAAGGGACTCCGAGGCGATCGCTCCGCCGGTGATGCCGTCCGTGTCGATGTGCGTCACGATCCGCACCGACGGCGCGGCGCGTAGCCGCTCCGCGATCTCGCGAGCGACCGCCTCCATGTCCGGTCAAGCGTGGGCTGCCGAGATGAATCTTTGGGAGAGGGCTGCGAACACAGGGTTGCAAGGGACCTCTGCGTTTTCGTGTACAATCACGAAACCCCGCTGCCGTCTGGTCTAACTCGCCTGCGAGAACGAAATATCAAGGGGAGCGCGATGGGGCCTCCGTGATCCACGTCACCTCGACCGGCCTGATCGTCCACGGAGACCGGGTACTCCTCGGGAGGCGGACGAGTACGACCCGGTTTGCGGGGATGTGGGACGCGTTCGGCGGGCATCTCGTGCCGTGCGAAGAGCCGGCGATGGCCCTCGTCCGCGAGCTCGAGGAGGAGCTCGGGATCCGCGTGACGGGTCCGCGATTCCTCGGGATCTACGAGGACGTCGACCCGACGTCGAAGGACCTCTTCCGCCACTACCTCTTCCTCGTGACACGCTGGGAAGGAGAACCGCGAATCGCGAACGAGGAGCACTCCGAGATCCGATGGTTCCCCTTTGAAGACGCCGACCGGCTCGAACTCGCATCGAGCCTGAAGGAGGCGATTCGCAGGCTCTCCGCGAAAGCTTAAGCGAGACCTGCGGCTAGGCCGCATCGGGTTTGGACGTGGACGATTCGGAGGTTCGGCGGATCCTCACGACGATCCGGACGATCGCCGTCGTGGGATGCTCGAAGGATCCCGCGAAGGACGCGCACCGCGTCCCGAAGTATATGCAAATGGCCGGCTACCGAATCATCCCGGTGAACCCGACCGCGGATGTGATCCTCGGGGAGAAAGCCTATCCCTCCCTGGATTCGGTCCCGATCCCATACGATGCGGTGGACGTCTTCCGACCATCGGTCGACGTCCCGCCGATCGTCGAGCAGGCGATCCGCGGCCCCGCGAAGGTGATCTGGATGCAGCTCGGGATTCGCCATGAGGACGCCGCGAAGAAGGCGCAGGCCGCCGGGAAGACGGTCGTCCAAGACCGCTGCATGATGCGCGACCACGCGCGGCTATTCGGCGGTCACATCCTCGAATGACGACGCGGCGAACACGACCGCGGCGCTTGGGCTCCCGGCGCGGCGCGCGGAAGCGGCAAGGGCCTCGATTTCTCCAAGGACGGTCACCGCGGACGGCGGCGCATCGAACTTCGTGGTCGCTGCGGCATCGTACAGCGCCTTGAGTCGTGGTTCCGGGACGAGCCCGACGCGGATCGGCCCGGCGACTCCTCGCTCGAGCTTCACCGTCGGGCTGATTCCCGCGAATGCCTCGACCGGGACCTCGATCCAATCCGAGCCTTTCGATGGGAAGAGCTCGAGGAAGACGGCATCCGACGCGACGGCCTCGACGCTCCCGATCGACCGGAGGCCGTCCTCACCCTGCCAGACGCGCCCGAGGCGAGCCGAGGCGGACACGACCGAGTGATCCAGCCACGCCAGGTCGTGGACCCGCTGAATCGAGGCGCGACGAGTCCACAGGACCTTCGCGAGGAGGTGGTACGCCTCACGGAGCGCCTTCGCCTGGGGTGACTTGGTCCCGCTCGCCCGCTGCGCCTTGTCCAGCGCCGCGGCGATCGACGGCTGGCAGACGAGGAGCGCCTGGAAGTCCACGACGCGCAGAAGGCCGTGCCATCCCATAGGCACCCGCCACGGGTCTTCGCGGGAAAAGGGTGTCGGCTCGACGTTAGGACGAGACGCATCGCCCGGGCTCAATGCAAGACGACGGACTTGACCCCGTCGACCTGCTTGATCTGCGGGAGCAACCGCTCGGGTACGGGCGCCTCGGTCACGATGAACCCGTGCGGATCGTCGACGATCTCCGGGTCGTCCATGATCGCCTGCCGGATCGAAATGCCGGCCTGCGCGATGATCGCCGCCACGCCCGCGAGGATGCCGGGCTTCGAGGCGTTCGTCGGCACGATCTCGATCGCCCCCCTCCGGTCGATCGTCTCGACGGTCGCGGTGACGACGCGGCGGTCCACCCCGGCGGCGCGGGCCATCGCCGTGTCCGACAGCTTGATGTCGCCGGCGAACACGCTCCCCTCATGCACCCGCAGCCCGTAGACGACCATGAGCTGCGCGACCTTCTCCTGCGCCGGGAACCCTTTGAAGTAAGGACGGAACCGTGCCCACATGTGCCTGGCCCAATGTACGGAAGAGCGCTCTGAGGGTTAATGTTTTCGTCACTCAGAGTTATAAAAGATACATCATAGAACAGAATCGTTATATAGTGTGCAAATTATCCATCCCTCGGACATCGTGGTCCCATGCAGGCTTTGAAACCGGAATCGGCGGGCGCGAGCGACGTGAAGATCCTCCTCGACACCGAGGACCTGCCGAAAGCCTGGTACAACATCCTCCCGGACCTCCCGGCGCCGTTCCCGCCCTACCTGCATCCGGGGACGAAGGAGCCCGTGCCCCCCCAGGCGTTCGAGCCCCTGTTCCCCAGGGAGCTGATCCGGCAGGAGATGAGTCCGAACCGAGCGGAGCCGATTCCGGAAGCGTTGCGCGAGGCGTACTTCCGGATCGGCCGGCCGACGCCGCTCTACCGCGCGACGCGCCTCGAGGCGTTCCTCAAGACGCCCGCGCGGATCTATTACAAGCGGGAGGATCTCTCGCCCGTCGGCTCGCACAAGCCGAACACGGCGTTCGCGCAAGCGTACTTCGCGAGCCGGGAGGGCGTCGAGGCGTACGCCACGGAGACCGGCGCGGGCCAGTGGGGGTCCGCGCTCGCCCTCGCGGCGAACTACTTCGGGATGAAGGCGAAGGTCTTCATGGTCCGCGTCTCGTACGACCAGAAGCCGTACCGGAAGTACGTGATGCAGCTCTACGGGGCGGAGGTGATCCCGAGCCCCAGCGACCGCACGAACGTCGGGAAGAAGATCCTCGCCGCGGACCCCGACCACCCCGGCTCTCTCGGCATCGCGATCTCCGAGGCGATCGAGGCCGCCGTCACCGGGACGAACACGAAGTACTCCCTGGGCAGCGTGCTGAACCACGTCCTCATGCATCAGACGATCATCGGCCAAGAGGTGATCCGGCAGCTCGAGATCGCGGACGTCACCCCAGACTACATGGTGGGCAGCGTCGGCGGCGGATCGAACTTCGCGGGCTTCGCGTACCCGATGATCGGCGAACGTCTCCACGGCCGGTCCGAGACGCGCTTCGTCGCGGTCGAGCCGGTATCCGTCCCGTCGATGACCCAGGGCAAATACGAGTACGACTTCGGCGACACGGGCGAGATGACGCCGCTCGTCAAGATGCACACGCTCGGCCACACCTTCGTGCCGCCGCGCATCCACGCGGGCGGATTGCGGTACCACGGGACCGCCGCGACGCTCAGCGTGCTCCTAGATGCCGGGATCGTCGAGCCGCGCGCCGTGGACCAGCTGAGCACGTTCGAAGCGGGTCAAATCTTCGCGAAGACCGAGGGACTCATCCCGGCACCGGAGACGTGCCACGCGATTCGCGGGGCGATCGACCTCGCCCTCGAAGCGAAGGCCCGGAACGAGGAGACGGTGATCGCGTTCAACTACAGCGGCCACGGGCTGCTGGACCTCGAAGGATATCGACAGTTCATGGAGGGCTCCCTGAAGAACAACGGCAACGCCTGAGACGACCGGCCCCGGGAACAACCCAATCCACGTCCGGGCCGGCGGGGCGGGGGTCCGGACGATTTCTACCTTCTCCGGGCGCACGCGTTCGGATGGCCCAAACGGGATTGTTCTCGGCGTTCCGAACGATTCCGAAAACTACTTCCGAATCGAGGCCAAGATGCCCCGTACGGCCCTTTCTCGCGCGGTCGCGGCGTTGGTGCTGGTTGGGCTCGCCTCATTCGTCGCGGGCACGTATCTAGCTCAGTACTCGATTGAGCAATCTTGGTTTACCTTCACACCGCCGGGTGAGACGGAGCCTCAGACCGTGTTCCGACCGTACTTGGCGACCCTGATCCCGAGCGTCGCGCTACTTGCCACCGGGATATTCGGCGTTGCCGCAGCCTTGGTCGGTCTACTTGAGGCCGGCGACGAGCAGAGGCGTGTGTTTTTCCTAACGTATGGCTCCGTGAGCCTCGCCGTCGGAATCGCATTGGTCTTCCACGGATTCAACTATTCGTTTTTCTTGCAGTGCGCGGATCCGGGGGGATGTCAAGAAGTGTTCCTGCCGTTCTGGCCGGCGTTCATCCCCGGCATCGTGATGGTGGTCACCGGTCTTTTCTCCGTCGTGTTCCGGATACGCGGGATTCCCGAGCTGCCGCAACCATTGACCCGGTCCGCGTGATTCCCCGGCGTGGACGTCGGTGTGGATGTCGGCGGGACGTTCACGGACTTCGTCGGCTTCCATGGCCGCGCCGTGATCTCGGCGAAGCTGCCGACGACTCGCGACCCGTCGGGGGCGGTCCTCACGGGGATGCGGGAACTCGGTGCCACAGGGATGTCCCACGGGACCACCGTGGCGACGAACGCGATCCTCGAGCGGAAGGGTGCGCGCGTTGCGTTCATCACGACTGCGGGGTTCGAGGACCTGCTCACGATTGCACGGCAGGATCGCCCGTCGCTATACGACTTCCGCGTGACGCGACCCTCGTCTCCCGTGCCGCGCGAGGGGTGCTTTGGACTCCGCGAACGCGTCGACGCGCGCGGCCGTCCGTTGTTGCGCCCGACACCCCGAGAAATCCAACGCGTGGTGCGGGCGGTGCGCAAGTCGGGAGCGGAGTCGGTCGCGGTTTCGCTGCTGTTCTCGTTCCTCCGTCCCCAGCACGAACGAGCGATGGCCCGGGCCTTGGGCGACCTCCCGATTTCCGTGAGCCACGAGGTCCTCGCGGAATTTCGAGAATACGAACGCTCGTCGACGACGGTCCTCGACGCGTACGTGAAGCCGCTCGTGACTCGGTACCTCGCCGCGCTGGACGCTTCCCTCCGCAAGGGCTTCCTCGTCATGCGTTCGTCCGGGAGCGTGACCACGGACCGCGCGGTCGTTCGGCGGCCGATCGACATGGTCCTCAGCGGCCCCGCGGGAGGCGTGGCCGCGGCGGCATCGGTCGCCCGCGCGCCGGGACTTCGATACCTAATGACGTTCGACATGGGCGGGACAAGTGCCGACTTCTCCGTCTTGGAGAACGGCCAGCCCACTTGGACGACGGAGGCGGTCATCGACACCTTCCCGCTTGCATTGCCCGTCGTCGACATCGAGTCGGTGGGGGCCGGCGGCGGGAGCCTCGCCGTGATCGATCCCGGGGGTGCGTTGCGGGTCGGACCGGAGAGCGCGGGGGCGGACCCCGGACCCGTCGCGTACGGCAAGGGCGGCGACCGCGTCACGGTGACCGATGCGGACCTCGTAGGCGGAGCGTTGGGCCCTGGACTTCTCGGAGGCGCGCTCCCGCTGCGCAAGGAACTCGCCGCGAAGGCGGTCGAACGGCTCGCGGCCGACCTCCGGATTTCGGCCGACGAGACGGTGCTCGGGGTGCAACGGGTCGTCCGAGCCTCGATGGCGAAGGCGATGCGCCTCGTGCTCGCCCGCCGCGGGGTCGATCCAACGGAACAGGCGCTCCTCGCCTTCGGCGGTGCCGGCCCGATGCACGCCGTCGCGCTCGCGCGCGAGATTGGCATGCGGACCGTCGTCGTGCCGTTCTTGCCCGGGGCGTTCTCCGCCTACGGCGTCCTCATCTCTCCCGTCGGTCGGGAGTACAGCCGCAGCGTCGTACGTCCACTCGACCGCGCGGGGCCGGCGATCGCGCGGGTGATTGAGGAATTCAAGGAGCGTGCGCGATCGGATCTCGAATCCCAGGGGTTCGATCCCCGGCGCGCGCTCATGGACGCGACCGTCGACCTTCGCTTTCGCGGTCAGAGTTATGAGCTAAGCGTCCCGCTCCGCGGAGACCTTGCGGCGTCCTTCCGACGCGCCCATCGAGCTCGATATGGATACGTATCCCGTCATGAACCGATCGAGCTCGTCACGGTCCGTCTCGCGGTGCGGGTCCCGAGGCCCGTCCGAACTCCGGCCCGACCGACCCGCGCATCGCGTCCACCCGGCCACCGACGAGTTCTGTTCGAGGACGGATGGCTGGATGCCCAGGTCGTGCATCGCGATTCGCTCGGAATCGCCGCCGAAGTCGATGGACCCGCCATCATCGAAGAGGACCACGCGACGACCGTCGTCCCTCCGGACGCGCGCGTGTCGATCCGACCTCCCGGCCTGCTCGTGATCGAGGTGGGCACGTGAACCCGATCGAACTCGAAGTGGCCCGGATGGCGTTTGCGTTCATCGCGGAGGAGATGGGCACCGCCCTCCGGAGGACCGCGTACTCGCCGAACATCAAGGAGCGGAGGGACGCGAGCTGCGGCCTCTTCGACGAGGACGGCCGGATGCTCGTACAAGCGGAACACATCCCGGTCCACCTTGGTTCGATGCCGACCGCCCTTGAGGCGGTCCTGCGGGAATTCCCGGGCACGCTGCGCGAAGGCGACCAAGTCATCCTGAACGATCCTTACCGCGGCGGGACGCATCTCCCCGACGTCACCCTGGTCCGCCCCGTGTTCGTCCGCGGACGGGTCCTCGGATTCGCCGCGAACCGCGCCCACCACGCCGATATCGGCGGGATTGCGCCGGGGTCGATGCCCGCAGACGCCACGCGCCTCGAGGAGGAGGGCATGATCCTGGAGCCGCAGAAGTTCCTCGACCGCGGTCGGGAGCGGCGGGACGTCCTCGACCGCTTCCGACGCGAGACGTTGAATCCGCCGGAGCGTCTCGGCGACCTCCGTGCCCAGGTGGCCGCGAACGAGCTCGGGGCCCGACGTCTCGCGGAGCTCGCGTCGCGGCACGGGGTGACGCGTCTCCGGGCGCACTCCGATGCGCTCCTCGACTACGCGGAACGGCGGGTGCGCGCCGCGATCCAACCGCTGCCCCGAGGGACCTGGACCGCAGAGGACTTCCTCGAATCGGCACATCCCGATCGAGATTCGCGAATCCGGATTCGGGCGGAGGTGTCGATCGGCGGGTCCGGATTCACGATCAACTTCGCCGGCACGGACCGGCAGGTCGACGGCAATGTGAACGCGCCGCTCGCCGTCACCCTGAGCGCCTCGTACTACGTCGTGCGCTGTCTCACGGACCCCGAGGCGCCCCGGAATGCGGGGGCGTATCGACCCGTGCGGGTGCTCGCGGAAGAAGGGAGCCTCCTGCGCGCGCGATCACCCGCGGCGGTCGCGGCGGGGAACGTGGAGACGTCGCAGCGAATCGTGGACGTGATCTTCCGTGCACTCGCCGAACCCCTCGCGGACCGCGTGCCCGCGCAGAGCCAGGGGACGATGAACAATCTGACGATCGGCGCGGCCGGACGAGAGCCCTTCTCGTACTATGAGACGATCGCCGGCGGGGAAGGCGCCCTCCCGTTCCGGGACGGCATGTCCGGGGTCCACACGCACATGACCAACACGCGAAACACGCCGGTCGAGGCGCTCGAGCTGGCGTATCCGCTCCGCGTCGAGGAATACCGGCTCATCCCCGCGAGCGGCGGCGGGGGCCTCCATCCGGGCGGCGACGGCGTGCGCCGGTCCGTGCGGCTCCTCGCCTCGAGGGGCACCGCGTCGATCCTCACGGAGAGGCGGATCCTCCCACCGAGCGGCCTGTACGGCGGCGCGGACGGTCGGCCCGGACGGAACTTCCTCGTGCACGACGGCAAGAGACGTCGCCTGCCTGCGAAGGTCACGGTCTCCCTCTCGAAGGACGACGTGCTGATCCTCGAGACGCCGGGCGGCGGTGGCTGGGGCGCGAAACGCACGGCGTGAGTGTAGCCTACCTGCACCGCGGACCTTCACCTTCCGGACGCACGCTCCGCTCGCGTGCTCCTCGCGGCGTTCCTCCTCGGCTTCGTCCTCGTCGTGATGCTCGGCGTCCTCACCGGCATCGTGACCGGCCTTTCGCCGGGGTTGCATGTGAACAACGTCGCCGCATTCGTCTTGGCGACCGAACCCGCGTGGGCGGCGTTCCTCGCGTCGATCCTCCCGGAAGCCACCGCGGCGAGCGGCGTCGGCATCTTCCTCGCGCTCTACCTGCTCGCGACCGCGGCCGCCCACGCCGTCTTCGACTTCATCCCGAGCGTGTTCTTGGGCGCACCCAGCGAGGACACTGCGCTGGCCGCGTTGCCCGGCCATCGCCTCCTCCGGGTCGGACAGGGGGCGAAGGCGGTCGCCCTCGCGGCGCGGGGCGTCGTGCTCGGCACAGCGTTCGCGGTGCTCGCGCTGATCCCCTTGCGGGCCGTCCTCTCGGATCCGATCGGGCTCGCGGACCTCTTTCGACCGTGGTCCGCCGTGTTCCTGGCGTTCGTCCTCGGGGCGTTGCTCGTGTCCGAGTCCCGCGGAGGGAAGGCCCGTCGAGTCTGGAGGGCGGCATGGGTCCAGGCCCTCGCCGGGGCTCTCGGTGTGGCGACATTGCGAGGACCGACCTCGCTCGACGCTGGAGTGATCCTGTTCCCGTTGTTCTCCGGGCTCTTCGGGATCCCGAGCCTGCTCATCGGACTGAGGGCGGGGCCCGGCACGATCCCGCCGCAGCGGCTCGAACCTCTGCGCGCAATCAACCGGATGGACGTCCGCTCATCGATTCGCGGCACGCTCGCGGGCGCGAGCGTCTCGTGGCTCCCGGGCCTGAGCGGCGGTGCGGCGGCGACCTTGGCCTCCCTGCGCGTCCGGAAGTCGACGGGTCCGTCGCAGTTCATGGTCGTCCTCGGGGCGGTGTCCAGCTCGACCGCCCTCCTGAGCGTCGCGGTCCTCTACATGATCCATCGCTCGCGCAGCGGCGCGGCCGTCGCCGTGGATCGGCTGCTGCCCGAGGTCGGGTCTTGGCCAGATCCACTCCGGGTCCCGGCGTCGCTGGCCGTCTTAATTGTGGGGACCGTCCTCGCGACGGCCGTCGCCGCGCCCCTCGCCGTCCGCATGGCCCGCTGGGTGGCATCGCGTTCGTCGACGGCGGACCCGCGTCGCGTCTGCGGCGCGTCCCTCGTCGCGCTCGTCGCCCTCCTCGCGGTCGTCTCCGGTCCGGTCGGCCTCGCCATCGCGTCGCTGGCCGCGGTCGTCGGTCTCGTCCCAATCTCGCTCCGCGTCCGGCGGGTGCATCTGATGGCGTCTCTCCTCGTCCCGGTCCTCATCGGCTACCTCGCGACTGCCTGAGAAAGGGTAATGAGGTCCGAGCCACATTGGCAGCCTCACGGGAACCAGGATGGACTCGGTTCGCGCCCGTCCTCCGGATTCGCTCGAGCGGCTCTCGTACGTGATCGCGAGTCGGCAGCGTGAGAAGGTCCTCGCCGCCGTCATCCCGGGTCCGAAGACGCCCGGGCAGCTCGCGAAGAACACCGGCCTGCGGCTCCCGCACGTGAGCCGGACGCTCGGCGAGCTCGTCCGCGCGGGCCTTGTTCGATCGGTCGGCGCGGAGCGCCGGGGGAAGCTCTATGCGCCGACGAACCTCGGCGTCGCGGTCTTCAGCGAGGTTGCGGATGCGCGCGGAGACCGGCTCGTCGCGCCGATGGTGCGGGGGAGCCAGTTTCGGAACTACCATCATTGGGTATCCGTCAGGCGCGGCCGGACGGCGGCGGATTCGTTGCTGCTCGAAGCGGGCATCGACCCCGCCCGCCTGGACGTCGACCGGTGGTATCCGCTGCGATCCGTGCTGGAGGTCCTGGATCTTGTCGAATCCCGCTTCGGCGACGGGACGTACGAAGCGACGAGGACCATGCTCCGCGAGGAGGCCGGCAACTTCGCGTCCCTCCGCCGCCTCCTGACCCGGGCGCTCCCGCTCCCCCTCCTCCTGGAGCTCTCGCCGAACGCGTACAACCGGGACTACAACCATGGCCGTCTCGAAGTCGATGTCCAGGACCGTCGGGCGCTCATGAAGCACTACGACTGGATGAGCAGCCCGGCGCGATGCGCGGCGTGGCTTGGGACCTACGAAGGGTTCCTCGCGCTGATCGGGATCCAAGGGACCGTGACGAAAGTCGCCTGCATGCTGAAGGACGACCCGTACTGCGGCTACCTGATCTCGTGGTGAGCCGTCGGGGAACGTCGAGAACGGAACATTCGCTGGTAACTTCCAGGTAACCATGCATTATGACCCGAGAGGCCGTGACAGGATGAGGCAGGAATCTAGGCGAACGAACGCTCGTTCTGGAGGGATGCCTGCCGGCGCCCGTCCTCGGAAGGGTCGCGGACGGGTGTGCTTTCTCATTCGTCGTGGTTCTCACGGGTGCCGTACGGCGTCGAGTACTTGTGCGTCTCTCGGATCCGTTCGACCCCGTCGATCTCGTTGACGTACTCCGCGACGACGCCGGGGACAAGCGATTGCCAGTCGCCGCCTTTCAGCATCGCTTCCCGCACGCGGGTCCCGGACAGCCGCTCCCGGTCCACGAGGGGCGGTGAGAGGACCTTGAACCCGTGTTCCCGGAAGAGCCGGACCACCAGGTCGGAGTTCGAGTACACGACGTCGAAGCGCGGCACGAGGGAAAGGACGTGGCTCACCCAGACGCTGTGCACGTGCGTGTCCGGAATCGGCACGATGTGGTAGTTGTGGATGCCCTCCGCATCGAGGGCGCGCTTGATCATCTCGTACCGCTCCCCGGCGGTGAAGGGGTTCTCGCCGGTGTGGCTGTACTGCGCCGAGCCGATCCCGACGATGATCTCGTCGTGCGTCTCCAGGATCCGCCGCACCGTCGCGAGATGGCCCCGGTGGAACGGCTGGAACCGCCCGATGAAGAAGGCTCTCCCGCTCACTCCTCATCCTCTCCGAGGAAGTGCTCGATGTACGCGCACTCGAGCGTCAGGAACTTGCGGCAGTGCACGCAGCGGCCGTCCTCTTGCCCGGGGGCCAGGGCCGGATTCGGCTCGTAGCAGGGCATCGGTTCGGAGAATTCGAACGGCTCGGGCGCATCTTCCATGGGGTCCCTCCGAGGCGACTCAGTGAGGGACCGCTGCAGGGCCTGGCTTGTCCGGGGTCATCTTGGGGACGAGAGCCGCAAGCTTGCTGATCAACCCGGACTTCTTCGGGCCGACGAGGGCCTGTTCGAGCACCTCGCTCAGCGTGTCAACCGGGACGATCTCGATCTTTCCCTGGTATTTGTCCTCGAGCAGGACGTCTTTGAGGTTCGTTCGGGGAATCACGACCTTCTTGATCCCGAGTTCCGCGGCCGCCTCGATCTTCGCCGTGACGCCGCCGACGGGCAGGACCTGCCCGCGGACGCTCAGCGAGCCCGTCATCGCGACCGCTTGGCTGACCGGGACTTCCTCGAGGGCGCTGATCACCGCCGTGGCGACGGAGATCGAGGCGCTGTCGCCCTCCGTCCCTTCCCGCGAGCCGACGAACTGCACGTGGATGTCATGATTCGAGATGTCTTCGCCCGTGTACTTCTTGATTAGGGCGGCGACGTTCTCGACGGCTTCTTTCGCGATCTCCCCGAGGCGGCCCGTGGCGATGATCCGTCCGCCCTGCTTCGCTTGGGCCGGCGTGACCTCCGCGGCGATTGGGAGGACGATTCCGCTGAACTCCGCGATCGAGTTGTCGCCGACGAGCACCGCGAGGCCGTTCACCATCCCCACGATCGCGCCTTCCGTGATGAACGTCTGGTACTCCTTGCCGCGTTCAATCATTCGGTCTGCGACCTGCTGTTCGAGGGACCGCGCGATGCGCTTTGCGTTGAGGACGTTCTTCGCCGTGACGAGCGGCGTGCCCTCTTCTTGCGCGATGTCGCCCGCGACCCGAATGAGGCCGCCGAGCTCGCGCAGTCGGAGGGTGAGCTGGCCGCGTCGACCCGCGCGGCGCTGCGCCTCTCGCAGGATCTCGAGGACGGCCGTGCGGTCGAAATGGGGAATCTTGCGATCCTTCGAGACCTCTTGCGCGACGAATCGCACGAGTTTGAGCCGGTTCTCTTCCGTGTCCGGCATCGTGCTCTTCATGTAGATCTCGTAACCGTAACCGCGGATCCGCGACCGCAGGG